>Ga0209633_10000311_pt1 | contig 57504 bp, 77 predicted proteins | sample Cruoilmetagenom1_FD_187290 | JGI IMG/M metagenome (GOLD analysis project Ga0209633, IMG submission 187290) | Oil polluted marine microbial communities from Coal Oil Point, Santa Barbara, California, USA - Sample 1 (SPAdes) (version 2) | ecosystem: Environmental > Aquatic > Marine > Oil seeps ... | reverse complement strand
GAATTGCCCCCTGCCTGGGCGGGCTCATCTGATCACGCGCGGGCAGGGGTTCCGGCTGTACGTCACCGTCTGGCTGTTTGGCCGTCGGTTTCACTATATGTGGCCTGGGTGATCACCGCTGGCCAGCCCGACACAACGTGTCAGGCTGGCCTACCGTGCACACCCGCATGACAACAAGAGGAGAGACGCATGAAACAATTTGGATTCGACTGCAGGCTGAACGCTGTGGTCAGGGTGACGGCTGTGAATGAAGACGCCGCCCGCAAGCTGGCCAGCGAGGTGCTGGACTGCTGCGAGCCCGACGACAATTTCCTGACCGGGTACAACAGCAAGATGGACGAAGGGGTTCGGATAACAGAGCTGAGCCTGAGCCACGACTGGCAAGAGCTGGACCTGATCGATGACGATGCCATCGCGGACGACAACTACCGCGACGCTGCGCGCGAACACTGGGCGGAGGATGGCAAGATCGAAATCGACGGCGAGGCTTTGGTGTCGCCGAGTGCTGACGGCGGTGCCTATGTGCAGGCGTGGCTGTGGATCGGTGATGACAAAGCGAAGGCCAGCGAATGATGCACGGCACGTACACCGGCAACGAAACCGTGGTGGCCCGGCATGGCCGGACCATCAAACTCAAAGGGCAGACCGCCTTGCTCCAGCCATCTGGCCTGGGCGGTCACCTGCGCGCGCAGTTCGATAATGTCACCGACCTGCCGCTCGACTTAACCCATAGCTGGGTATCGTTCCCGGCGCACCACTGGAAAATCGATGAAAGCGAGGACGCATGAACAACGAGCAGAGAATCGAAAGCATAGAGGGCCATCTGGCCGAGTTCGCCAACACCATGGGAACCCAGGACGAGGAGATCACCACCCAGATCGGTGACATGATCGGCAACCTGCTGCACATGGCACGGCAGCACACCAGCTCGACAAACGAGGCGCTGGAAGTGTGCCGCTCCGGCGTCATGCATTTCATTGCCGAACGCATGGCCGAAGAGATCAACGGCAAGGACGTGCACGACGATATCGGGCCGGACGTGGACGTGGAAATCAAGGCGGAGGTGCCGTTCTGTAACGTGGCTTTCACGTCACGGACGAAAAAATTCGACTGGTAGGCATTGACACCATAGTCCACAATGTGTGAACATAGTTGATACTGCAAATGTAACGTTTTTAGAGGAGAGAAACATGCGCTAACCCAAGGTGATGACGCATCGTTACGGGCAGGCCCCACCCCTGCCCCGTTTCCATGCGCCAGCATGACCCCACTAACCAGGAGAGAAAATCATGGGTTTAGACGTACATCTGTATCAGTATTTCGACGTGGCCAAAGCCGACGAGATGGAGGACGCCTACGACAAAGGCACCACCGCTATCTGGGACAAGATCACCGGCGGCAAGGGCTACGACAAGTGCAGCGACGCCGAAAAGGACGAAGCGCGCAAGCAGTCTGCCGAGCTGGGTGACAAGCTGGGCATGGTCAAAGGCGAGTACGGCTGGCATTCTATCCCGGACACGATCCAGCGCGAGGCCGTGGTGCCGGATTCCGAGATCGACCCCGAGCATATGTTCAAGCTGAACTATCTGCGTTCCAGCTACAACGAGGGCGGGGTCAACCACGTGGCCAAGATCGCCACCGGCAAGGACGGGCTGTACTGGATTTTCGACCGCGAGCGCGACGAGGAATACCGGTTCCAGCCTGACTGGAATCAGTCGCACATGCGGGCGCTGGAGCTTGCCCGCGAGCTGGAAGCCAACGCCGAAGCGAACGGCGGCGACCTGATCGTCATGGAGGCGTCGGTCAATATGTTCTCGGACCCTGCCGAGGTGGCTGCCAGATGCTCGTCGAAAGAGGACGCGCTGAAGCTATTCAAGGACGAGCTGGAAAAGAACAAAGACAGCGAGCCGTTCGGCGGTGGCGGCTACAGCAACGGCATCGGCGAGTTCTACATCAACGATCCGCTGCAGCTTGTCGGCATCATCCACGGTGGCTCGGACAACATCATGGCGTCACTGGTTGGCGGCGCGGGTTCCAAGCCGTGCACCTATCTGGTGTGCCGTGGCTCGGATGACCGGCTGAAGTCCTACGTGGACAGCCTGCGCATCACTGCGGAGATGTGCGAGTTCGTCCTGAAGCATGACACGCCGGAGCAGTTCTATCTGCATTGGTCAGCCTGACGATCCTGAGCGGGGGGTTCCGGCCCCCTGTTTTCCCCGCCCATACCCAGAAAGGACCGGGCCATGAAAGCGACCATCGAAATAGACCTTGAAGCATTTTCAGTACCCAATTTCGTGCGTACCAAATCATTGAGCAATGACGAAGAGGGGACAGCCATATCAATCAAAGACCTGGACCCGCTGACCCTGGACCGGCTTTGCAACGAGTTCAGGGCTCAAGTGTTTAAGAAAGCAGGGAAGCAGGAACCGCCACAAGCCGTTTTTGCAACATAGCCCCGTTAAAAAAATTTTGGAGAGATCAACATGGACGTGAACCTCACGACACTTTCAGCCGCCATTGGCGGTGCTGAGAAATGGAGCAAGCAATGCCACGCGGCAAGCCTTGCCATGATCCGCAGCGGCCTGCTGCCTGAAGGTTCACGCGTGGCGCGTGGACACCACCCTGTTGTTGGCTACAGCCAGCACTCATGGGTGACCACCGGCTCACCATATGACCGGAATGCCACCATCTACGACGCCACGCTGTGGAGCTACAGGCCCAAGTGGACCGAGCCACACATCGACGTGGCCCTGTCGATGACGCCAGAGGCCACAGCCTATGTGCCGCACGGCACCGGTCACTTCATGCAGCACGGCCCGCCGCCGCCAGCCTACGAGGATGAGATCACGCTGGACGTTGAGTGGTCCAGCGAGGCGGCGGCGTTCTTCACGCTGATCGGCCACGGCCTGGACGTGCGCGGCTGGTATCATCTGGCGCAGACGCCGGTTGAGGGCTGGCCAGCGAAAGAGATCATCACCGCCATGTACAAGGATGAGCGGCTGAAGGCGCTGATTCCGATTGACATTGTCGGCATGGTCACGGACGAAAACCCGGGCGATTTGTACTGGTAAACGCAACAAGGTGATTGACGTAGCTTTTCACATAGCGTAAACTACGTCCACCTTACAGAAACGAGGTAAACTAAATGGATGCTTTAATTCGCTGGCTGGACGCCAAGCAAGGACGACGGCTCGCCCTATCGCACGATCTGAACCTGACACGATCGGGTGTGTCCCAGATGCTCAATCGCGAGTACCTGCGGACCCCGTACATCGAGAAGGTGCACGAGGTAACCGGCATTCCGCTGAAGTACCTTGTTCGTCGAATTGGCCATGGTCTGGGCGAAATGGAATTGACCGAGCTGGATGCCATCGCGCGCAAGCGTGAGTTGGTTGAACAGGAACAACAACTTGCCGAGCAGCAGGCCAAGCTGCGCGGTAAATAGGGGGATGCAATGCTGTTTAAACTCTTGATGACCATAGGCTTGTCGAACGGAATCTCGATCAACATGCAGGACGAGCCGAAGTTTTACTCCACCACCCTGGTCGGGTGCATGGAACGTGCCGCCGACATGGTCAAGCGCGTGGACGCCGAGTTCTCGACGAGCATGAACGTACGCGTGTGGAAAAGCTTGACTACCTGCATACCGGTCGAGCAAGCGGACCTGTAATGCCCGCTGAAGGCGAGCTGGAGCGCAAATGCCTCAAGCTCGCCGAGGCTCGTGATTACCTGATGCCGAAGTGGTCGAGCCCCGGCAACCGGGGGGTGATGGATCGCATACTGCTCAGGCCCGGCAGGGTCACGTTCATAGAGTTCAAGCCGCCGGGCGGAAGGCCTGAGAAGATACAGCAGTACTGGGCAGACGTGCTGCGCAACGTGTTCGGGATGGAGGTGGCCACGATCACCTCTGTTGAGGAGTTCAACGCACTACTGGATGACAACAACGGAGAGAAAACATGGGAAGGTTCATGGAATGGCTGAGAGGCCTGCTGCATACCCCGCGATACATGCCTTGTGACGTCTGCCACAGCCTGATGCGGATCAACGGCTACGGCCTGTGCGAGGACTGTCTCGAGGAGTACTGGGGGTATGGCCGGTGACGACGCCTAAGCTCAGCAAACCCCATTTACAGCCGCGCACCATCGGGCGCAGCAGACTGCAGCAACTGGCTATCGAGTATGCTCGAGCCAACGGCGATATAGATCGGGGAGTTTACGAGCGTCTGTTCGATGAGGAGATAACCGACAAATGAAGACGCCTAAGCTCAGACCATACCAACTGCGCGGCAAGGCGTGGATCGTAGCGCGCCGCTTCGTCCTGATGCTACTGCCCATGGGCGCTGGCAAGACGGCGATCTGCTGTGACTGGATCGCCGACTGGGACATCCGCGTGCTGGTGGTGGCACCGTTACGCGTGTGCCTGACGGTGTGGCCGAAAGAGCTGAACTTCTGGGCGCCGGGCGTCACTCATCGCGTCGTCCACGGCGAGCTGCGCAAGCGCAAACGTGCCATGGAGCAGGATGCCGAGGTCACCATCGTCAACTACGACAACCTGACATGGTTTCTCGAGACCCAGGTGCTGGACTATGATGCCATCATCTTCGACGAGCTGACCGGCATGAAGAACTGGAAGTCGAAACGCTTCAAGGCCTACATCAAGCGCCGCAAAAAGTTCGAGCGGTTCATCGGCCTGACCGGCACGTTCACAGCCAAGGGCGTGATCGATACCTATGCCCAGGTGCGCGCCATCGATGGCGGCAAACGGCTGGGCAAGACGCTGACCGCGTTCCGTGCCGCGTTCATGATCAAAGGTTTCATGGACTGGGACTGGAAGCCGAAACCGTTCTCGCTGCGCCAGATTATGAAGCGGGTCGCCAACATCGCGTTCACGGTGACCGACGAGGAATACCTGTCCACGCTGCCGCCATTGGTGCCTAACATCATCAAGGTGCAACTGCCGAAGGAAGCACGCGAGACCTACAGCGAGCTGATGAAGGAATACATCGCCACGCACGGGCCGGACATCCTGTTCACACCCAACGCGGCGGCGCTGAACAACAAGCTGCAGCAGATTGCTAACGGCTGGGCGTATGCCGGCGGTGTCTTCGATCCGAAGACGGGTAAGAAATCACCGGTGACCGCGGTCAAAATTCACGACGCCAAGCTTGATGCGCTGGACGAGATCATCGACAGCCAGCAGGGCGCGCCGACCATGATCGTCTACCGCTACAAGCACGAGCTGGACGCCATGATGAAGCGTTTCCCCGGCACGGTCATGAACGAGGAAGACCCTGAAGAGGTGGTGGACGCGTGGAACCGCAAAGCCATCACCAACCTGTACGTCCACCCGCGCAGCGCAGGTCACGGCCTGAACCTGCAGTATGGCGGCAACGTGCTGGTGTGGCTCGGCCTGACGTGGTCCTACGAGGAGTTCTCGCAGGTGATCAAGCGACTGCTGCGCTCCGGCCAGACCAAGCCGGTGTTCAGCCACGTGATCATGGCCGAGGACACCGTCGATCAGGATGCCATGGATCGTGTCGAGCAGGAGCGGCTGTTCGATGAAGAGATGATGAAAGGCCTGCAGGAAGAGATGAGCAGGCAGTAACACATGCGAGCTGCGCCATGGCCGAGGCGCAGATCGGCACACAGTAACGGCCAGAGGAGAGACTAGATGAAACGTATTATGACAATGATTGTGATGGGCAGTCTGCTTGCCCTTGCCGCCTGCGGTGAGAGCGTGCAGGTGCCACCGGCCCACAAGGGCAAGATCCTGACCAAGAACGGCTATGCACCGGAGACGGTGACACCCAGCAAGTTCAGGCTGGCACCGTGCTGGGCGTATTGCGACAAGCTGATACTGATGCAGGCCGGTGATGAGGGCATCAAGGAAACGTTCCGGCTGTTCATGCCGCGCGACCAGCTCAACATGAGCTTCGATGTGCGGTTCATCCTGGCCATCCGGGACGACGAGGCCAGCATCGACAGCGTCTTCAACCGGGTCGTGCCTAAGCGGTACGAGAACTACAACCAAGCGCTGATCACGACAGAGCGTATCTATGCGATCTACGGCAAACCGGCCATGCGCGAGGTCGTCCGCTCGGCCATGGCGAAGTACTCCATCAACGAGGTGGCCAGCAGCCGCGAGCGTGTAAACGCTGAGCTGACCGAGGCCGTCGCGGGGGCACTCGGCAGCACGCCGATCACCATCAAGCGGTTCTCGATTGCCGACGTCCAGTTCCCTGACGTGATCACCAAGCAGAAGGAAGTTGCGGCCCAGCGGCGCATCGAGATCGAGGAGCAGGAAGCCAAAAAGCAGATCGCTCTGGTGCAACTGCAGACCGAGCTGGAAAAGGCGAAGCTGAACCGGTCAGTGCGGCGTGAGAAAGCCGAGGCTGCCCGCGAGGAGAACGCCATCTATGCGGAATCAGTGACCGACAAGTACCTGGATTACCGCAGGCTCGAGGTGCTCGAGGCGCTGGCCAAGAACCCCAACACGGTGTTCGTGCCTATGGAAGCGCTCGGCTCGGTCGGCATGAACCAGCGCGTGTTCGTCGGAAAGGCAGGTCAATAATGGACTGGCAGCTCCTGAACCTCGGGTTCGGTGCCGTGAGGCTCGCAATTTTCGCGAGCCTGTTCGGCCTCACCATCGCGCTGGCCCGCTGGGCGTTCTGGCGCATCACTGTATCGAGCAACATGAAGCACACCAAGAAAGAACGCAGGCTCATCAACTTCCTGTTCCTCGGCCTGTGGCTGGTGCCGTGCATCTGGATGGCGTTCGGCACGTCGGCCACCTACGGCCCACGCGTGACACTGGACACGCCACGGTTCACAGCGCCGAAGACCACCGAGCTGCCGCCGATGCAAGACCTGTCGCCGAAGGTGACCAAAGACCAGGACCGCATCAAGCAGATGCGCGATCTCACAGGACATGAGGAGTAGTCATGGAAATCGTCAAAGAGCGTCCGCCGAATTACGAGCGGATCCTCGAAGTGTTCCCGCATGCGCGGGGCATGGAGGTGTTTTTCGCCTACGCACCGTACATTTATGCGCCACGCGGCGGCGAGCTGCCGAAGGTGCTGCACAACCACGAGGCGCTGCACATCGAACGCCAGGGCGATGATCCTGCCGGGTGGTGGGACAAGTACCTTACTGACATCCAGTTCCGGCGCAACGAGGAGTTGGTGGCCCATGTCATGGAGTACCACGACCGTGCCGCCATGGAAGGTGGTGGCCGATCGGCACGTCGCCGGGCGCTGGCAGAGACGGCTCGGCGGCTGTCGCACCGGCTGTACGGCCCGATGTTCAGCAAGGCTGGCGCCACTCGTGCATTGAAGCATGCGATCCAGAAGGACTAGGTTTTACACAGCTCAAAATCCCGGAAAAAATTTTTCGGCCAATGCAACGGAGAGAAAAAATGATGGAACTGCCACTGAAAAAGGCAATGTATGAGCTGCGCGGGGCACGTGAGGTCATACCGGTGACGTCACGCATGTCGGTGAGCCGGCACTCGGAGCCGGAAGGCTCCTATGTGGCGCGCGATGTGCAGTACCGCATCACCTACGAGGCCAAGTTTCAGTTCCGCATAATCCTGCCGGACGACGGCGAGGCGCTGCAGTATGGGCATGCCAAAGCCGTGCACGTCATGACGGAAGAATTGTATGGCCCGCTGCGCACCGAGCTGCTCGAGATATTGCACCTGATGTGGGAGGAAGGCATCTATGGCCCGGCGGAGCAGAAGGTCCGCAACATTCTGAGGATATTCACATGACTGACAAAGCACCACGCCCCAGACTTCGCAGCCCGCAGACTCCACATCTGGTGGACAAGCATGGCTACGGTGTCATCAGCCGCCAGATCAGTGACATGGTCAGGCAGCATCATCTCGATGTCTACAAATACATCGAGCATCTCGAGCTGGAAGTTGACCGGCTCGAGGACGAGCTTGTTGAAGCAAAGAGGGGGAAGGCGTGATTTGCAAATTCGCTCAGCTTGAGCGATGTTACCACAGCAATATCGCAACGCGCCAAGGCGCACAGAGAGGAGATTACCAATGATTAAGAGAGCTTTGATGTCTATCGCCGTCGCGGCTGGACTTGCCCTCGCCACCATGAGCGTGGCGTCTGCTGCTGACATGGTGGCGCCGAAGACACAGGTGACCACCGCGCCTTCTATGTTCTATGGCGGGGCACTGATCGGTGGTGTGTTCACACACGACACGGAAGCCGAGTTCGCCGGAACCACATATGATGTGACCGTTGATCCCGGCATCAGGTTCGGTGCATTTGTCGGTGTGAAACTCACTGACGCCATCCGTGCCGAAATCGAGGCAACACGAGCTGCCACGGACACCGCAACGACGGTGTCTACCTCTGAGACCACGGCCACCACGCTGATGCTCAACGTCCTGTACGATGTTCATGCGATCCAGGTGCCGATAGGCCCCTTCGCGCTGACCCCGTATGTCGGCGCAGGTGTCGGGTTAGCATTCGTGGACACAGACGCTGTGATTGGTGGTCTGGCTTTCAGTGGCGATGACATGGCGTTTGCCCAGCAGGTGCTGGCCGGCGTGACTGTGCCGCTGACTGATCGGCTCGCTTTTCGGGGCGGCTATCGGTTGCAGCACATCAACGAAACCGGGGACAAGGGTGTGACTGTGGACGGCACATGGTCTCACGGTGTCGAGGCTGCACTGATCTTCCACTTCTGATTGGCAGGGGGTGGCGCCGGGCTCCGGCCCGGCGTCACTAACACGGAGAGAAAACATGAGCGAAAAAGTAGTCCCTCTCGGAAACATCACTCGGCTGAACATACCCCCCGATCGCGTCCTTAAGGCGGCCATCGGTGAGTTCGACGACGATGGTGTCGTGATCATGGGCTGGGATAAGAATGGCGAACTCTACTTCGCATCATCCATAGCCAGTGGCGCAACAGTGGTATGGCTGCTGGAGGCTTGCAAGCGGCGGCTGATGGAGCCCGGAGATGACTGACCAGCCCAGAACACGCAGCGGCGGAGCTGGCATGCTGCGCAAGCATCTTCATCGGCCTGCGGATACTGAAGAACGCCTTCCGCAACCCGAACGTGACACAGGACTGATGATACAAACCGGTGTCATCCTGACCGTCGTAGCCATCGTGGTGACGATGTATGTAACCTTCAACTGAGGAGAGAAGACATGAGCAAAGAACTTCCCGAAAACGTATCGCAAGCGATCCGCGACTACCTGAACAGCACATCGCTGAAGGCTGATGCGCTCAAGCAAATGAGCGTGCTGGCGGACAAGGTCGAAGAGCAGGAGAAGCAGCTCGAGGAGACCAACAACAGGCTGGCACTCGTCAAGCGTGAGCGCGACAACTTCCACCGGGAGATAGATCGGATCGCGGTTCGCGAAGAGAGATGCGGTGCGCGTGAGGTTGCTGTCGCCGAGCGCGAGGCCAAGATGCACGACCTGGAGGTGCAGACTGCCGTCGCCAACGGGAAGGCGTCCGTCTACCACACGTGCTTCGAGCTGACGATGCGCAACTCCGTCATCAAGAAAAACAGGTTCGGCAGCGTGCCAGTGGCGGACGGCAGTGGCTACCCTACCATCCAGTCTACCAGCGAAGACACGACGGAGACCGTCGAGTAAACCCACCCCCAACTATCGGAGAGAAAACACATGACTGATGACATGAACGGCGCGCCGGTTGACACCCGCCCGCCCACCTTCCAGGAGATCGCCCACGACTGGGCCAAATTCTGCTTCGGCGAGGAGACTGTCGCCAACAAGAACGAATGCTGCGCCCGCTTCCTCGAGGAGGCGCTCGAGCTGGTGCAGTCTCTCGGCTTCACCCGGACAGACGCGTACCAGCTAGTCAACCATGTCTTTGACCGGGACGAAGGCCGTCCGTCGCAGGAAGTCGGTGGCGTCTGCGTCACTCTGGCTGTGCTGTGCGGCGCGTGCGATCTGAACATGCTCGACTGTTCCATCGAGGAGATGAATCGGGTGCGTCACCCCGATGTGATGAAGCGTATCCGGCAGAAGAATGCCAACAAACCGCAGTTCTCGCCGCTGCCGGGGGTGCCTGACGATGGGTGAGGCTGTCAACCATCCCGTCCACTACGGTGGCGAGGACGACCCGTACGAAGCCATCAAGGTGATCGAGGCGTGGGGTCTGGGCTTCTGCCTAGGTAACACCGCCAAGTACATCTGCCGCGCTGGTGTCAAGCCCGGCGAGGGGCGGCTGAAAGACCTGAAGAAAGCGCGGTGGTATCTGGACCGCGAGATCCAACAAGAGGAGAGAGCAAATGAAAATCGCACCGATCGCGGTTGAATACGTAGACCACATGGGTGGTGACCTGACCGTCGTCAACGCCGCCCGCGTATCGTTCGGCAAGCACGTCGCGCAGATGAAGGACAGCGATGCGAAGCTGATCAAGTACCTTGCTGACCACGACCACTGGTCGCCGTTCGCACACGCCGCCTTGTCGGTGCGCATCAAGGCCCCGATCTTCGTGGCCCGGCAGCTCGTCAAGCACCAGATCGGCCTGAGCTGGAACGAAGTCAGCCGCCGGTACGTGTCGGACGAGCCTGAGTTCTTCCTGCCTGAGCAGTGGCGTGCAGCACCGACCGACGGCGCCAAGCAAGGCTCGAGCGATGGCGCAGGTCTGGACCAGAGTCTATGCGATGAGGTGCTTGACCACGTGGGCACGACTGCACTCCTCGGGTACAACAGCCTGCTGAAGCAGGGTGTGGCCCCGGAGATGGCACGTATGGTGCTGCCGCTGAACATGATGACCGAGTGGGTCTGGACCGGCACCCTCTATGCGTTCGCGCGGGTGTGCAATCTCCGGCTCGACAGCCACTCCCAGCCCGAGACCACCCAGGTTGCCGAGCGGATCAGCACGCTGTGCGGCGCGCAGTTCCCGGTCTCGTGGACGGTGTTGGTTACCCATAAGGGGGTGCGCGATGACGATACGTAAGCCGGGTGACACCGAGGAAATCTACTGCTGCTCGTGCGCTGGCCTTGTCGACGCTGTCTGCATCACCGGCGCGGACGTTTACCCGCACCGCAAGGCCCTGCACAAGAAACTGTTCTGGCAGTGCCCGTTCGACGACCTGTATGTCGGCACGCACGGGGCCACGGGCGAGCCGCTGGGCTCGATACCGACCAGCTCCATACGTCGGCTCCGCCAGGACGTTCATCGTGTGCTGGACCCGCTGTGGAAGACAGGGACGTGGGATCGCAGCGCCATCTACCGAGAGATGAGTAAGCGGCTGGGGTTTCACGACTTCCACACGGCCCAGCTCAACAACGAGCTGGACTGTCGGCTCGCATTCAGGGCAGCACGGCAGCTGCAGAAGGAGGCACTCGATGTCGATGAAAATCCATAGCACCGAGGCGTGGGAGATCGCCAGCCACTGGAGCTGGTTGCTGGCCTCGGACACTCGCACGCTGGCCGCGATGGTTGACAACCTCGTGAACAACAAGCTCGAGGAGGCAGCGAGCGCTATCGACAAATCGATGACCGCGAACGACGCGGCCAAATTGATAAGGGAGATGAAGCATGTCTGAACGCATGATCAAGTATGATTTCTGGCTGACGCTGGGCCGCAACGGCTCAGTGAAAGCGACGAAGCGAGCGCCCGGCCTGCACACTGACGAGCGTGGTATGCACTGCAACGTGGAGCTGCCGCTCAGTTTGTTCACCCGGCCATCGCTGCAGGCCACGATACAGGTGCCGGCCATCGACACGACAGTGCCAGCCATCGATATCGAGGCGGCTGAGACAGCGCTGTCCAAGGTGATCGGCGCCACCGTGAGGATGGAAGTCCTGCCACCGGAGCGTGAAGATGAATCTGGCTGAGTTGAACACCCGGGTCGATGCGATCAAGGAAAAGGCCGGGTTCTTCATGGCCAAACGCCGGAAGGACAGAGAGCTGTACGCCGTGCTGGCCGAGACCCTGTCGCTGTGCGAGGAGGTCGAGAAGAACGGCCTTCAGGAGACGTTCCGCGTACAAATTGCAGCGCAGGCCAAGGCCGACCGCAACAGGGTGTACGCCGAGAGGAAGTCGGACGTCTACATCGTGGTGGGCCGGGCGGTGTTCGAGCCTGAGCTGAACCGGGGATCGTCCTGGCGGTACTGCTCAGCCATGCGCGAAGCAGCCAAGCGTGACATCAGCGGCACCGATCTGGCCGGGTGGCTGGGCGAGAACGGGGGCGTGAAGACCCTGTTCGAGGGCCGGGGTGTGCTGGCCAAAGCAGTGACGACACGGACCCTGCACCTCAACAAATCGGTGCAGGTGTCCAGGACTGAGCCGTTCATGCTGACCCTGCAGATGGATCACCGTGGTTTTTTCAATGTGGTAACAAAAAGTTCGCCCAGTTGACATTTTTAAATTGACATTCTTGTTGGCGTTTCGTAGACTTTGGGCAAGGTGATCCACGGATCAGCTATACGAAACCCGAAAAGACAGATGAGGAGAGAAGAGACATGACGAAACATTCGAAGACCGTCGGTAGCTCGACGGCAGCACGCGTAATCGCCTGCCCCCGTAGCTTCACACTATCCAAAGACATCCCCAACGTTGAGAGTTCGTACGCTGCCGAGGGCAGCATGCTGCACGAGGCATGCGAGGTCATCCTCAACGGCGGGGTCGATAAAGACACGGACGTCATCGGCATGGAGACCGAATGGGGCACGGTCACCCAGGAGCTGTATTACGAGATGGTCGACCCCGCCATGAAGGCGTTCGACAAGCTGTTCGATGACCGGTTCGAGTACCTGACCGAGCAGATTTGTCACCTGCCTGACGACATCGTGCCCGGCGCGTTCGGCACCGCTGACGTCCTCGGCCAGCTCGACGTTAAAGGCGCCGGCGAAAGCTACAGCGCCATCCTCGACTGGAAGTTCGGGCGCGGCGTGGCCGTCCCGGCTGAAGACAATAAACAACTCCTGTTCTGTGCATCGGCTGGCCGTGAAACCCACCCGAAGATGTTCCAGAGCGACAAGATCTTCGGCATCATTGTACAGCCCGGCTTCAGTCACGATCCCGATGTGTGGCAGTTCACGCACGACGACGTCGATCAGTTCGAGGAAGAGCTGGAGGCAGCGTGGCAGAAAGTCGAAGACGCCCCCCTGAAGGAAGGCAGCCACTGCATGTTCTGCCCGGCCAAGGCCCTGTGCCCGGCCAAGCACGAGAAGATCAAGCGTGTTCAGACACTTAACATCCAGCGCACCAGCCTGCCCGAGAACGAATACATCGAGGGCAAAGACCTGAGCGAGCTGCTGTCCATGGCCACCGACGCCGAGGAGTGGGCCAAGGCAGTGAAGAAATACGCCCACGAGGAGATGGAGCGCGGCGTGCGCATCGACAACTGGAAGCTGGTGAACAAGCGAGCCACCCGTAAGTGGATCGATGACGAAGCAGCGGCCAAATTCCTCAAGGGCTGTCGGATGAAGAAGGCGGAAATCTTCCCCGCCAAGCTCATCACGGCACCACAGGCAGAGACGTGGCTCAAGGCCAACACGCCTGAAGGACGTGCGACCACCATTCGCACCAACAAGTTTGAGGAGCTGATCACAAGTCACTCCTCAGGCACCACCCTGGCGCCGGAATCTGACAAGCGCCCGGCGGTGGAAACTACCAACGAGAAACTGAGCAAACTGAAAGGTATAGAAGCATGAATCAGGTAGCACCATTCGAGGGCAAGCCCCTCGCGAAGAACGCACTGCAGGATCGGCTGAGCCGGTTCAAGCAGACCCGCCCGAAGTCGTCCGACGGCTCGATCTTCCTCAAGATGGCAAAGGATGGCGAGTGGTCATTCGGTGCCGAGGAAGAGATCCCCGAGGAAGACAGCCGGTGGGCATGCAACCCCAACTCCGTCCAGCAAGGCTACATCTGCTGGCCGCGAAATGAGGAAGACCGTGGCGGCGGTCCACTCGACGAGCAGATGTACGACGCCGGTGATGACATTCCTTTCCTGGCTGACATGCCGCACCGTGAAGGCGGTGAGTGGACGGACCAGCTGTCGATCGGCATGAAGTGCATGAACGGCGAGGACAAGGACGTCGAGGTCGTCTACAAGACCAACTCGAAGTCCGGTGTTCGCGAGCTGAACGCTTTGATTGATGATATCATCGGTCAGGTCGAAGCTGACGGCGCGCCGATCCCTGTTATTGCGCTCAAGAACGATTGGTATAAGCACAAGAAGTACGGTAAAATCTACACTCCTGTGCTGGAGATTGTCGACTGGCTTGACGTGAGTGGCCAGTCCACAGGCGACGACGACGCTGAGCCCGAGAAGGAAGCCAAGCCTTCGACGCGATCACGCAGGGCAAAGGACAAGGCAGAGCCGGAGGAGGAGCCCAAGTCACGCTCCCGCCACAAGGCAAAGCCTGATGCCGATACGACTGCCGATGCAGATGCTGACGCGGGTGACGACGAGGGCGATGCGCCCGCGCCTGAGCCCGATGAAGCACCAGCCCCGCGCCGTCGCAGGCGCCGTTCCTAGCACCCGGCGGACTATCGCCGGAAGGTCAGAGTGATCTGACGCCAAGACCCGGGCAGCCGTGTTCCAAGCCCCCCATATTTGGATGGCTGCCCGGACTTCACACATCGGAGAGAACCATGCAAGACGTTTTACACTTCGACTACGAGACCCGCAGCCGTGTCGATCTGCTGACCCAGGGTGTCTACAACTACGCAATGGACGAGAGCACGCAGGCGCATTGCGTCGGCTGGGCTTTCAACGATGAGGACGTTGCGATGTGGACGCCGGGCGACAAGTTCCCCGACCGCATCAAGGACCACTGGCACAAGGGCGAAGACCGCTCCAACCACGCACACAACGCAGCGTTCGAGCGGCTGATCACATGGTATGTTATGTGCCCTGAGCTGGACCTGCCCGAGCCACCGCTGGCGTCGTTCTACTGCACTGCCACCCAGGCTCGCCGTCGTGCACTGCCGGGCGGGCTGGACAAGCTCGGCAAGGCGCTGAAGCTGGACATGCAGAAGTCACTGGCAGGCAAGCAACTGATCCGCAAGCTCTGCATCCCGTGGCTCAACGGCAAGATTGATTTCGAGAACGGCGAGTTCAATGAAGACCCCGAGCTGCTGCGCCAGTTCTATGAGTACTGTGCCATCGACGTGGAAGTGGAGCGTGCCGCTGCCCAGATGTCGCCGCCGCTCACCGACGAGGAGTTCGCTGACTACATCGTGGCCGAGAAGATCAACGACCGCGGCCTGCTGATCGACTTCGAGCTGGCTGAAGCTGCCGCCGAATACGCTGCGGAAGAGACTGACGCCATCGGCGAGGAGCTGGACAGGTTGACCGATGGTGAGATCACCCGGCCTCGCCAGTTCCAGCGGTTGAAGGACTACTTCGCACCGCTGATGGAAGAGGACGATGTGCTGCGCAAGATGATGACGCGGTACAAGACCGACCGGAAGACCAAAGAGACCACCAAAAAAATCACCCTCGACAAGACGGCACGCGCCAACATCATGGGGTCCGACCACGAGTTCGACCCCGAGGTCCGCCCGCTGGTGAGCCTGATCGATGAGGCCGGGCGCAGCTCCACATCCAAGTTCACCGCCATGTGCATGCGTGCTGACGCCGAGGACGTCCGCGTGCGTGGTGCCTACATGTGCAACGGAGCTGTCCAGACAGGCCGCTTCAGCTCGGTGGGACTCCAGGTCCATAACTTCACCCGCGACTGTGCTGAAGACCCTGAAGCCACACGTGAACTGATCTTGAGCGGCACTCCGCTCAACAATGTGATGGATACGCTGGCCTCGATGCTGCGCCCTGCCATCATGGCCGACGTGGGCAAGACATTCGTGTGCGGTGACTGGTCGTCCATCGAAGCCGTGGTGCTGCCGTGGCTGGCTGATGCCGAGGCCCGGCTCGACGAGTGGCGCGAGGTGTTCGCCGATCCCAACGCGCCCGACATGTATGAACGCACCGCCGCTTCCATGGGTATGGGCGACCGCCAGCTCGGCAAGGTGGCTGAGCTGAGCCTCGGCTACCAGGGTGGCGTCAAGGCCTTCCAGTCGATGGCGCTGAACTACAAGGTGCATGTGGAAGACGCGGTCGCTGATCGCGTGAAGAAAAAGTGGAGAGCCGCCAACAAGTGGGCGTCGTCGTTCTGGTACAGCGCTGAAGCTGCTGCCAAGAAAGCGGTGAAGTATCCCGGCCACGCCTACAAGGCAAAGAAACTGTACTATGTCTATGACGAGGACTGGGACGTGCTGTGGTGCATCCTGCCGTCCGGCAAGTCGCTGGCCTACCCACGGCCACGGCTGAAGGACGACACGCTCACCTGCATCAAGGCCAACTGGTCACCTGCAGCGGGCGAAACCAAGTGGCCGCGCGTCGATCTCTATGGCGGGCTGCTGTGCGAGAACGCCACCCAGGCCGTCAGCGCCGAGATCCTGCTCTGCGGTATGCACCGCATGGAAGACTACGACTGGCCGGTCGTCGGCCACACGCACGATGAGCTGCTGGCCGAGGTCGATGACGAGGATGTCGATGAATGCGTGGCGCACATGAACTGGGTGATGAAGACACCGACCGCTTGGTCTGGTAACCTGCCTCTCAACTGCAAAGTCTGGACAGGACCGAGGTACAAAAAATGAAGTGCGATTTTTGTGGAGAGGAAGATCTCACCAAGCCATGCGATTGCATTGGCGCGCTGACTGGTGAGCCCCAGCCTGGAAATCACGGCGAGAAGCTGATGAAACAGCTGGAGGATGCCAAGCGGAGGATGCAAGATGACCGTTGATGCCCAAGAATTTCTCGACACAGTGTTCGCAGATGTTCCTGAAGGTGAGACGGTTCTCATTGCGAAGCAACGCGGTCAGGGGTTCAGCAACACCACGCACCCGGGCCGCGCGTTCGAGAGCTGGCTCAACCGAGGCAAGGCTGCACTATATTTCAACATCGCCACCGTGCGTGTGCCTGACGAGGACGACGAGGATGACTACCTGCGCCGCCGCTCGGAGGACTGTCAGGCTGTCTACTGCATGGTGCTGGATGACATCAACGAGGACGGGTGCTTCTACAAACTGCGCAAGGGCAAAGAGTTCATAGGCCCGCCCATCAAGGTCGAGCCGTCATGGATACTGGAGACGTCGCCCGGCAACTTCCAGTGGGGCTACATCATCGACCCCACCGAGGAGCTGTCGCGCTTCTCTGCGCTAATGGACACCATGGCGGACGCCATGTACACGGACGGCGGTGCCAAAGGGTTCAACCGTCTGATGCGCATCCCCGGCTCGGTGAACACCAAGCCCGGGCGCGACAACTTCAAGGCTGTGATCCATGCGTGGAATCCCGACCTGTCGTTCGGCACCGTCGATGATCTGGCGCAGGCGTTCGATGTCGAGATCGGCGTGGTCAAGGCACGCGAGCGGCACACCAAGGTCTCGGCGATGGAAGTCCTGGACCTCGAGGTCGATGATCCGGTGGCCGACTGGATGTTCGACAACGCCATGGTCATCGATGACGACGACGAGTGGCTGACCATCGAGTGCCCGAACTGTGATTCCCACACCACCGGTGACGACACCGCACGCTACTCCCCGCTGGGCCGGGGCGGTGACAAGTGGCAGATGCAGCGTGGCTTCAAATGTTTCCACGAACACTGCGCCGACTTCGATTTCCTCGGCTGGGTGAAAGAGCACGGCGGGCCGTTCGCCCGGCGCTATGATCCGATACCGTTCCTGCAGCAGCGCTACACCTACATACAGGAAGGGCGCCGCATTTGCGACATGCAGAGCCTGTCCCGGGGCGGGCTGTATGACTGTTCGCTGGATGAGTTCAGCGACATCTACGCCCATATGAATATCCACATGCCGACGCCCAAGGACAAGAAGCGCTACGTGAAGGTGAAGACGGCGTTTATGGAAGAGGAGAACACCCCCAAGGTCCGGCGCTATGACGTCATTCCGCACACGCTGGGCGAGAAGAAATACGCCGGCATCATCATCGACGAGGTCGGGGAGAAGATTATCAACACCTACCGGCCACCGGCGCATGACGCCAAACCGTCGGAGAAATCGCTCGAGGTGTTCCTCAGACACATCAACTACCTGTTGCCTGACAACACCGACAACGAGTTGTTTCTCGACTGGCTGGCCTTCAAGCTACAGAACCCACGCAAGCGGTCCTACGGTGTCGTTATGGTCGCCGAGGATACGTTTGGGGTAGGACGGTCGTGGCTCGGTGATGTGTTGCGAGCAGTGTGGACGTCTGGCAATGTCCAGGCTGTCGACATCGGCGACCTCACCGGCCACGGCGCGTCTTCCGGGTTCAACGACTGGGCGTCAGGCTCTCAGGTGGTGATCATCGAGGAGGCCCACGACAGCGACAACCAAACCCACTTCAAGGCCTACGAACGGATCAAGACGCTGGTCGATCCGCGTGTCACCATGATGCAGATCAACGCCAAGTACGGATCGAAGCGCCAGGAGCGTGTGTGGTTCAACCTGCTGGTGTTCTCCAACCACGCCGACGCCTTCAACTTGCCTCGGGGCGAGCGGCGGTTGGCCGTCTACGCCAACCCCACCCAGAAGCTGGGCGAGGACTACTACACCACGCTCTGGAACACCTACAGCAACAATCCTGAAGAGCTGGCGTCAGCCGTGTACAAGTTTCTGATCGAGCGTGACGTGTCAAAGTTCAAGCACTCGACCCCGCCAGAGACTGAAGCCAAGAAACTGATGATCGAGCGCTCGGCAGCACCGGGCCAGATCATCGCCGACGTCATCAAGGAACGCGCGCAAGGCGAGCTGGTCACCCGGCACATGCTGTTCGATCTATGGGAGGAAGCCGAACGATGCGAGCATCTGGAAAACAGCATAACCAACAACATGCAGCGCCGTCTGGTGGACAAGCTGTGGCAGTCGTTGCCCCGGCTGGGAAGCAGCGAAAAGAACGGCTTCAGGTCGCGCGCAAGGGGCGGGCAACCAGAAGAAATACGTGCCCTGAGACGAAGCGATCATTGGCGCAGAGATTTAAACAATGGCTCACCGGACGCCGAGATGATCAAGGGCGAGTTGGCCAAATCAGGGAGAGGAATCGGGTTCAAACGATGGAGCCCGGATGGTATCGAAATGCTCTAATCATCGAAAGGAACGACCAAATGACCAAAGCGAAAACAACCCTGACAGACGGTTCGCCTGTCACTGACGATCATCGCGAACTGAGGCCTGACGGCCAGCAGAAAGGCTACGTGGTGTTATCCGAAGAGGAGCGGGCCAAAGGCTTCGTGCGCCCGGTGCGCCGGAAGTATGTTCACAAGACCTGTGGCACGGCCACCGTTATCGGGCAGTCCATTGCGGAGACGTTCGCCAGAGACCCGAAGTTCTATAGCGGCACGTTCTGCGTGGGCTGCCAAAAGCACTTCCCGCTTGACGAGTTCATCTGGAACAACACCGATATAACAGTCGGCGATTAATCAACCGTGCAAGAGGAGAGAACCATGAGCACATCACAGGAACTGGTCAGCGAAGCTGGTCCACGTAACTCAACCCACGGCAGCTTCGAGCGCAACGCGCAGCTGTCGCAAGAACTCAAGTCGCTGATCTACCCGTCGATCGACGGCTCCTGGAGCTTCGTCGCCCGGGAAGCCATCGACATGATCTGTCTCAAAATGAGCCGGATCCTGAGCGGGAGAATCGCCGAGCCTGACCATTGGCGCGACATCGGCGGCTATGCCCAGCTGGTCTACAACAGTAAGGACAGCACATACGAGCCAGCATCGCCCAGTTTTGAGGCCGTGGCGGACTACTCGCAGGCCCTGAAGGTGTTCATCGCTAAGAACATGGACCCGGAGGCCGCGGCAGCCGCTTCGCCTCTCCAGCGTGAGGCGCTGGATACCCTGTGTCAGTCCGTTGCCCGCATCATGGCCGGCGGTGTGACCCAGCTGAGCAACTGGCTGTACATCATCGAGGCAGCGGAAGCGGTCACGGACATTCTGGTGCAGCAGCAGGAGGTCGAGACATTGCCCAGCATCAGCAAGATGCTGGACGCCAAGAGGCCCGGTGCATGAACAAGATGACGCGGCGCACCTTTGTTGCGGTTAGGCTCGTCTGATCTGTTTGCGCAGTCAGGCGGGCCGCTTCATTACGCAGGCTCAATCGCTATAGTAAATGTGTGGCCAGCGGTCATGGCGGCATTCGAACAAGAAAACACACCCGGCGTTTCTGTTGTCTGCGCTGTAGAGGCTTCCCGTGTTGCGAGTGTTAGCCCTACCGCATCACTGTTGGCATCAGCCTCAGTCAGTTGATTATCTGCGTAACCGGAAGGATAAGAACTAATCCAGCCGCTTCCAGACACAGAATTACTATCTGCAACACCAAACACAATATAAAGATTTTTATTGCTGCCCCAGCTTGGTGTAATAGCTGGTGGTGTCCAATCAACTATTCCCGAAGCATGTGAGCCCTGCTCAGCCTCAATATCATTCCAGCCTGATATACGTGCAGACCAGGTTTTCGGCCTGCCATTCCCACCAACCCAAGATACATTTACGGTTGAGCCTTCACTACCGGTTGCCGTTTTATAGAATATCGCAGTGTAAACACCCTCTGCATCGACGACCACCCCAGGATCAGCAAGTAGCGTCCATCCGCTTGGAGTGTTTATGCTTGTTATTGACGATTGATCATGAACAGAAACCCCGAGAACCAACAATTCACCAGATGCAATCGAAGCCGGTAGCGGGGCATTGTAGCTTGAAGAATTGAAATTAAATCCTGTAGCAATAGTTCCCTCAACAACTGGTGGGTCTGCAGAAACAACAGCAGCAACAGTGAGATCAGTTGGAATTTGGCACAACGGATACGGCTCTGATGAATTGTCATAAACTATGTCTGACGTATCATGTGCATCACTTCCCCACAAATAGCGCAACGATTTGGCGTCCACCCCGAGATCAGAATGAGTGAGCCGAATGGTTGTTGAGTTTTGCAGGACCGCCGCTGATGGGCTTTCATATGCACCACCATCTGCGATTTCAAAGCCCGTTATTCCAGACGTTGGTGTGAATGTGGAACCGTTACCGTGGGCAACCGTAACATCCGTTTGAGTGCCACTTATGCTCTGCGCACTCGTCACGAACCATGCTGCAGGACCGGTTTCATCGCCCAACAAAAATGCCAAGGTTTGAGCATATCTCTTGCCTGCATTTCCATATCCTGCAGCAGTCCAATGAACACTATCAGATAGCGTTACATCTTCGTTTGAATGGGAATAATGAATATCTGCATTATCATTTGCCGCCCCCCTCAAGCCTTGCTGAATGAGCATCCAATTCGGCTCTGTGTATATGGCGTCGTTTTCAATGCCAAGTGAAGCAAGAACAAACGGGCATTGGGCACCAGTCCTGCCTATATCACCAACAATGTCACTATGCATCGTTTCTACTGCTGTTTGATAAGTTGCAGCCGCAGTGCCATTCGCAGCATCACCAGAACCTTGGTGCCAGATAATAAACTCGACGTCTCCACCGCTATCGGTTATCTGCTGGATGAAATCAGAATAATTAGTATTCGCTGCACCCTTTGCCAGCAAAGCTATTGGAGTTGCCGGGACGGACCCGTTCAAAATACCAACCGGGATGTCTGATTTGGCAACGAATGTATTACAAAGTTCGCGCACACCGTTTGCAGACGGTACAGTAGTCCAACTCGACCCGTTGAAATAGTACGTGCCCGCAGATGCGACAGCAGGACTGGACGCAGTTGAGAACATGAAGTTCATGTTGCTTTGCCCGTAAGCAGCAATCACTACACCAACGGCCCACTCTGTCAAATCTTCATCAGTTATCGTGGTCTCAACACTGTCTCTCGCCTGCGCATAGTATTTAGTCGCAGCCGTCGCACCTTCGGGAACTGACAATGTTCCGGACCAAGTGCTAACGTCAGGTGATGCATCAACAGTTGTCCAGTTTACGACTACGCTATCATCACTTGCATCCAGAACCCTTATCTGCACTGCTGTAGGCGTTCCGTCTGCTGATGTGCCGGAAAATGTAACGGTCGCGCTTGTCGTACCAGCTTCACGCTGCCAGACCTTGTTTTCCTCCATCGCAGTGATGGCGATCGTCATGTCGATACCAGTCGTCCAGCTCCAAGACGTGTCGTCGGCAATGCCTGCATAGCTGTCTGACGTGCCAAGCAAGGCACCATCTATAGCAGTGGCGGCAATCCTAATGGCGAACTCCGTGAGGTCCCCCATGTCTTGGCCATTGGTGCTTATTGTGTTTGTGTCATTATTTAGAGTTAGCGTGTACCCATTGGGCGATCCAGTGACGACACCCCCAACTGCCGTTGAGACATCAAACGTCTCAAAGTCCGCAAAACCTCCGTCATTTTTGCGTAAAACGATGTTGCCCGTTCCGAATTGAATTGGCCTGCTGAAAGTAGCAGCAAGGTCGGCGTGGTCAGAAACACCGGTCGCATTGTCAATTGGAACAGTTCCAGTAAGCGCGAGCGGTGGATATGCTGAGATGCTGGTGTTTCTAGGTGAAGCAGCTTCGCCATCAGCACTGCGAACCAGAGTGATATTCAACGTGTCATTACCGGCAGCAGCGATATCCAGAACAAGTTCCGACAGCAGGTCAATGTCTGCATTGAGAACTGACAGTGTGGCGGTTTTGGTTAGCACATTGGTGCCGCTGCCTGTCCAACCCGGTTGCGTGACTGTCAGAGTTGTTCCGGCTGCGACTGTAAGCGTGGCTACATATGTCCCGCCCACATCCTCGATGTCAGAAAAGCTGATCGTCCCGCCGATGTTCTTTGGGTATGCGGTAATTAGATCAACATATACACTTGGCGCAGAGATAGACAGTGGAGAGCCGCCATGCCCCCCGTTGAACAGCGTATCAAGCGTTTCGACTTGCAGTTCCTCGCCCACCTAGTTGGTTCCATCGCTGATATGCAGCACCTGTCCGCCCGTCGCCAGCGTTCGATCAGTCGGCGTATCGGCCTTGATCGGTTCACTGGTATCATCCGCCGTGTTGTCGAGATCCACGTAAACTGCCGCGTCGGCGTATATACGGACTATCCGGGTGGTGTTATCGATGGTGATCGAGCTGTCTTCGCCGGTGAAATCCAGGAAGGTGGTCTTGATGGCCGGCCAGCTCTTGGCCTGGATGAGCTGCCCTAACCCGCCTTCGGCAAGACCTCTATATTCGGTTACCCAGACGCTGGCCATGTTTATCTCCTCCGTGCGAAAATGACTGTACCTCGTTTAGCACAATAAGCGCGGATCGCAAAGAGCGCCCAAAACGAGATCAGGCCCACGTCCCGGTTTCCCGGGGGCGGGCCTGATCCACTGTGCGTTGTTCGGAGAGAAAACACACGTTCTGTGAGTTCTGAGTGTGTTATGTATCGCCGGTCTCGCATCCGATGTCAAGTATAAGACGAGGAAACCGGCGTTACCCACCAGAACCGTTGACCAATTTCGGGCCGATGAAAACAGGCTGATCATGCTGCTCGTCTCTGGCCTTGGCACTGCGTGATCTCAAACGGGCGTTCTCGGCCTTCAATGCGGCCCGTGTACGTGACAAGCTGTCACCCAGCTGGTGCAGCTTCTTCGATACGTCCGCCTCGGCCTTGGTGCGCCCGAATCCTAGCAATCTCTGCAAACACATCATGATTCCTCCGAGCGCTGGCGCGCCCTGTTTCGTGGGTCATTAAGGATGGCGTCTTCTGTATGAGAAATTTGCCCTTTCGTACGCTCTGCGTCAAGTATCAGCTGGTCAACTTCCTGCGATCCTTTGATCGCAGCCTCATCAGCGCCGGCTTTTTTAGCGCCCTTCAGGCGCTCGTTCACAGTGCGCTCATTGAGCCAGCTGAACAGGTGTTTGAACATTCCCAGCGCAGCGGTAACGGCTTTCCACATAGTCAGTCCTTTTTCTCTCCATCCTGGACCAGTCCGGTCCGAATTTGGTGGATCTGAACGAGATGGTTAAGTGACCGGTCCACTGTGCCCAGATATTGTGCCGTCTCTAAGGCGCTGGCCAATAGTCGTCCTCGCTCACGGTACTGTATATAGTTGATCGCGATTAGGATGACGACGACGGTGTCCTGGCTGAACACCCATTCTAGTGCTTTGTCCATTGTGCATACTTTCTCTAGTTGCTCCCCTTCCCAGCACAAATATGCAAATGGTCAAAATATAAAGGCGCCGCCCGGGAAGGCGGCGCCAGTAGTCATATCAGCCCAGAAGGGTAGCTGGTCCCTGCGCCCGCATGCGACCGATGATCGTCATAAGAGAGCCGATACCGAAGCCTATAGCGGATAGCATGTCAGTGATGCTAGCGCCGGCGGCCTGGATGTCTGTCGGGCTGATATCCCAGCCGAGAATCGGACCGAAAACCGGGGAGAGTGTGGAAGCTACAGTGACAATAACGCCCCACACGGTCAGCGATTTGCCAATCCATTTAGATGTTTGAGTTTCAGCCATGGGTGTTTCCTTTCGATCAGTCCATGTCAATCAGAAGGGCGAAGATCCACCCCTCACTGCCGTCCTCGCAGCGGCACAAATGCCACTGCTCCTGGCCGAAGTTGGGGTCGTTCCAGACCCCACTACGAATAACATCTACCCGTGTGCCGAATTTTGCAAGCCCTGTCGGCTCGGATGTCCGGTGTGGCCATGGCCGGACGTTGGCGTCCACAATCGTCGTGGCGTCGCCGAACTTCTCGACTGCATCCACTGGCGGTTCGACCCGTCCGAACACCGTATCGCGGACGTGCTGAAGCGGGAACAGCGGGTTCGGGTCCACTTTACGCCCTGGCGATATTGCCCAGTGGGTGGTAATGAAATCAAGGTCGAACTCCTTGACGAGCGTCCGGCACAGGGTGACCACGGAATCGATCTGGGTGTCGGTGTAGTCCATCCACATGCCGGCGCCATGCTCCGGGGTCTCCACGTACGACACGTCATACTCGTCGCTGCTCTTGAACTTCTGGCCGTACCACGCCTTGCCAGTGAAATCGTTGACCACCTCCATACGGCCCGGGTTGACCATCTCGATGCCGAACGTGAACCGCGACACGGACTTGCGGCCCTTGTATTGCGACTTGCCGGCATGCCATGCGCACTGGTTGGTCAGCGCCGACTGGCCGACGCCACCCGCCCGGTCCACGGTAAAGTGGGCGGACGCCTTGGCTGACGGGTCGGCGAACCAGTTCAGCGTGGCTGAGAACGGCTTCAGGCGCCCTGCGGTGTCGTGCAGGACGATGCCCTCGGGCGCGAACGTTCGGCTCGTGTGCGGTGATTGAACGAATGGTACGGGGTTGCCGGGCGTTCCTGAGAGCAGTCTGTGGTTGCTAATGCTGGCCATGGTATGCTTTTCTCCTGTGAAATGAGTACCAATTATGGGCGTTGTTTACAAGTCGAGCACGGAGGGACGACATGCGGTATGCACTGGTAGTGGTAGCCATTGGGCTGTCAGGCTGCACCAGCAGCGAGGCCTTGAACGAAGCCGTGGATGCCCTCGTGGCAAAACGGTTGTACTGTACCCAGGCACCCGAGATCGACTTCACTTACACAAAAGGGCGCCCGGAGATATCGGACACCCTTCCAACTATTGAGCAGATTCGCGAGGGCAACGCCGCCCGCGATACAATATGCGGCGTCCAGCCTACGTCTGAGCAGCCTTCTTCGGAGGCTTCCCGGCGTTCACCCCCGGCGGGGTGATCTTCGCCTGAGCGTCACGCGCTGCCTGCTGCTGAGCCTGTATGCGGCGCTGCTGCATCCCTCGCATATTGTCACCCAGGTTCTGTAGTTGCACGAGCGCAGCGCATTCACCGAGCAACTCGCCGGCAGTGCCAAACATGTCGATCATGACGCCATTGCGTAGCACAGCGACGCCGACGACACAGTTGATCTGGTTGTCGGCAATGGCCTTGTGGACCATGTCGAAGTTCTGCAGGAGCTGATTGGGCTGACTGCCTGTCTCAGCAGGGGTCTTCTGCGGGGTGGAGTTTTTCTTGGTGGCGGCGGTCTTGCGGCGCTGCTGGCGATTCGGCACAGCAGCGGACTTGGCTTTCGTGGCCATGTTGGCTCTCCTTGTAAAATTTCAAACGCCGTCATCATCGCCATTCGCGTGAAATATGCAAGGCCTGGGCCTTTTCTGTGTGTTTAGAAGTCACCGTTGATATCTGCTTCCGGTTGGTAATCTTCTTCAACCTTCCGCCACAAATCAGGACAGACAAGATTTCCAGAAGGGGTGGGGAACATCTTGTCTGGAGTGAAAACAGTAGTGCAGAACGTGTTGTCTGGATGAACTCCTGCTGGGGTGTCATGACCCCTAGTGGCCAACACTGGTTTCTTCATAATCGAATTTTTCACCCAACAGATTTCCTGATATGGCATGCTTTTAATCGGGTTCCAGTCCATGTTCTCGGCCCTTTCTGGCGTTAATCGGTTGGTTCATTTCAGTAGTAAATTTCTAATTCACATCCACACTTTCCAGACTTTGAAAGCGGTTGCCAAAACTTTACTTCTGACGGTTCAAACCATCCGTGGCAACAAAGAGTTTCCCAACATCCAGAATCAACCAGATCGGAACAATCTTCATTCCATGAGTTCATTTCTGGGTTCCATATACATTTATGAGACCTGTTTGAATTTTCGCCATAGACCAATATTACTGTACCGTCTTTGGGTGCCGTATCTATTGGCTGACGTTTCATAACCGGCCCTTTATATCTATTTACGCTTTGCTGGTTTCTGGTCCCGATTATACCAGTCAACAATTGCATTGAAGTCCTTGCGCGGGATTGTGACCCACCCACCGCCGTTGGGCTGGTGAAGAGACACACATTGTTCTTGATTGAGTATTGACCAACGATCACCAATGCCTGGGAAATTATCAGTCCGGCACTTGAGCAAATCTTCTGTGGTTCTGCAGTTTCTCGGTTTCATGTCGGGCCTTTACTGTGTATTTGTTTCAGGTGGTTTTGGTCCGTCAACATGAGACGGTCTAGGGTCTCGCCCGTACCAATTTTCACGCTTCTGAACTGCACCATTAAATGCGGCTAGGCAATTCGTCAGGAATTGAGCCAGCAACCAGTCTGGTGAATTGCTGTCATTCTCCGCACTGTGTGTATTCAGCACGGCGGCAATCTCTCTTTCCAAGTCAGTCATGTTGTCCTTCTTTCATTTTTAACCTGCTCTACTATTTTCAGAACGCCGTCATTGATGGCAATCTTAGCAAATCCTTCTGCACCAGAGTTGATAGATTTGCAGTGCTTCAAGCTGTCATATGTGACATCTGTGGCTCCTGTGATGCAGTGCATTGTGCTGCCATTCCAGAACGCTACCCATTGCTCTTTCATGATCCCGGCCTATTCTGTTGTTTCTATGAATGGTGTTTTCGGGATGCACCAACTCTTACCGAATAGCCTGTATCTGGCGTATTCAAAATCCACATAAAATCCTGAGTGCTCATATTCTCCGAAGGTTCTTGCAGCAAAAAGCGTTGCGCAAATCTTCAATGTGCTGAACAGCTTTTTCATAGTGTGCATCTGCGTGGCCTTTCGTGTTGGTATTAATCTATGCGCTTTGACGCGACTTCGTTATCCCAATTTTCTGCCGCACGTTGGATTGCATCTTCACGGGACATGATTGAGATAATGCCGTCACCGAAAACGCCAGGGTTATCGACTTCAATGGAAAACGGTGGGTTGTAATATTCAAGCGGACTTCCAGCGGCAAAAGTTTTTCTCAGCGTTCCACTGAACGCACTAGTTGACCCGTCTGAGTATTCCTCAACCTTATGCTGATCCATAAACGCGCACAGAGCCTCTGGCGTAGCTGCCGTGGCAACCAAATCGACCCGTTCAGCCCGGTCTCGCATCATGTTTAGGCATAGTCCATACATTTTCGTGGCCTTTCGTGGTGTTACTTTTCACTCGCAGCTTTACGGTCTTCATCAGACCAATCCATCACAGCGCCAGACGCGGCATATGCTGTTGTTCTAGAGGCCAGAGAAGCACTGGCCGCAGCATAGTTACCGGGGCTCATGTTTAAGGTTTGACCCCTGGCATTACCCAAAGTTGCAGCCTGTCCAAATGCGTCAAAATCTGCGCCAATAAACACAATGTCGAATTTCTTTTCACGAAACTTATCCAGCATTGCTTTGGCTGCATCCTTGGATACTTCGCGACTAGAGTTTTCATGACCGTCCGTGATTATTGCGATGAGCGCTCGGTCTGGTTTGTCTACATCAATCCATGTGCACAGCTTGCCAATCGCATCAAACAGCGGTGTTGATCCCCTTGGGGTGGCGTCATCATTAGTGATGTCCGTCCAATCTTTGATTTTCACATCTCTGCGCAATTCGGTGAAATTCAACCCACTGTCTGCATCGAAAGCAGCAACGTTCAGGCGCAGTTTCTTGGGCTTGTCACTCGTCATCTTTTTAACGTAGGAATTCACCGCGCCTACGGTCTCAGCCCAATTGGTTGCCATCGATCCTGATTGATCTATCAGCATGTAAACTTTCATTTCATCGTTCCTTGTGTTGCGGCCAAACCGGCCTTCTCTGGTATAAATAGTGTTTGCCTTTGTGGCTATTCGTCTATACAGTCACATTCGACACCATTAAGTCAAGAGGTTTTCAGTTGCATAATTCAGAAAAAGAACAAAAAGACACATCAGTGATGTACGGGTACGCCCGTGTCAGCACGGAAGACCAGAACCTTGATATGCAAATCCAGGCACTGGAAAAAGCCGGTTGTCACTACATCTTCAAAGAGAAAACGTCAGGTGCGTCAATGCATCGAGCGCAGCTTGAACTGTTGAAGAAAAGCATTCGGGCCGGTGACACTCTTGTCGTGTGGAAACTTGATCGTCTGGGCCGTAACATTGGTGAACTGATCCAATTGTCAGATGTCATGAATTCTCAGAACATCGAGTTCAAGAGCATCACTGAGCAGATCGACACAAAGTCGCCGATGGGCAAGTTCATGTTCCATCTGCTGGCCAGTCTGGCAACACTGGAGCGTGACATGACCAAAGAGCGCACAAAAGCCGGTATGGCGGCTGCGCGGGCGCGTGGCGCGACCTTTGGCCGTCCGAGTAAGATTGTAGGCGACAAGCGTCAAGCCATGCTGGCGGACATTCAGGACGTATCCATACCACTCAAGAAAGTCGCAGAAATGCATGGGTATAAATCGGTGACAACTCTGAACAATCACTTCCCCGGTGTGCGCGCAAAGGCGCTCGCAGACGCCGGGTTCAATGTCAAAGGGCCTCGGCCCAAACTGTTGCAATAGGAGACATGAGCTATGGATTTAAGTAGACGGAACTTTTTGTTTTGCTCAGTAGCAGCTACTGCAGTTTGGCCGTCCACACTTGGTGAAGGTTGGTCGTCCACACCAAGTGTCAAAAGATACGTTTACACTGTAAAAATGGTGGCTAGATACACATTCGATATCGACACAGGGGAATTCACGGAAGCCACATGATTGGATAACAAAAACAGAGAGACGTTGAGCGATGAATGACATGAATGATGATACACCACTTAGAGTACAATACACGTGCGTTTTTTCGGCACCAAGGTGGTGTTTTTGGGTGATAACGGTAGCTATAGTTGCAGACAGTATGGTTTCAATCATCAACAGTTTCATTCATACATATTTGCAATAAAAGAAACACCATTAATGGAGACGTGGTCGATGCAGGTTTCATCAGAGGAATGTTCAGATTGCGGTGGCACCGGCTACTTACGATATCTCGGGCGCGATAATTCGGAAGAAGTAAAAGATTGTTCAACTTGTAATTTAGGAGACATGATCATGAAGTGCGATCAACGCTGTGTAGAAGGCACGTTATACGAACACCACCCTCAAAACGATGATCCGTATTATGAGATCAATCGCGGCAAGTGTCCCGAGTGTGACGGCATCGGATGCGATGAAATATCAGACGTGGCATCAGAAATCCTTTCGACTAGTGAGAAGGTGCAGCAGGCAGGTCGGTGTAGTTGTTTCGGTAGTAACGATTATTGCCCATGTCAAAACATTGCCGACCGGACCACTGTCAAAAATAGAATGAGCAAGTAGGGAGACGTTATGAGCGAATTGCCAGTTGAGATTTGGGCGCGTGAACTTCACGGCAAACGCAAATTCGAGACTTTTGCGATGGATAATCACAACAGATATATTCTTGCCGATTTTGTTTGCAAGGCAAAGGCGGGCAACAACCATGCGGGCGAGCAATCCGATTGTGATTGGCCTGCATGTGGTTGCGATCCGTATGCGCAAAAGGTTTTGGACGCGATTGATGAGAGCGGCTTTAAAATAGTACCGACAAAATAGGAGTATTTCGCATGCCAGAAGATTTGTCACCGGAAGAAATGGCATCAAAGTTAATTCATAGACTGAACCGTTTACAGGCAATGCGAGACGCTGGAATAAAATTGTTGTCTAGGCCGCGCCTTGGGGTTGATGTGTTTTATAGGGGATGTCCTGAAGCAACAATTGTGAAAAATGTTTAACCATTAATGGAACTGCCGGTGAATATCGTTGATCGCATTCAAGAGCATTTATCGAAACTCTCACCACGCGAGGGCGACACTGATACCGCTTGGTTTTTGCGCGAAGCCAAAAGGGAGATTGAAGACCTTCAACGGCGCGTTAAATTGTGGGAACCATCTTTGACATGTGAAAGCGGCGGCACCATCGGCGTGCTGGATGTTGAAGCTATGCACAAAATTCATAATTCCAAATAGGGAGACGGTCTGCTTCATTCGTCCGTCACATACTGAGCGGCAATCAAGAAGCGCGAGGTAGCTGTGATATCGGTAGATGCAAGGCTGGTTCCTCCTGCCGTGCCTGCCACGTAGAACCCCATTTCAGTACCGCTTGCAAGCGCCCGCAACGTGATTATCGAGGCCGCAGAGAGAGACAGGCCGGAGGACCATGTGACAAGCCCGCCAGCGCCCGCTCGATTTAACGGCGCTATAGGGAAAGGCAGATTTTTTAGCAACAAATTACCAGCCACACTGTTTGTGCTGGTAAGTCTGATCTCTCCGTTGATCCACACACGCTCGCCGCGTCTGGTCCATGATATTTCTGACACAGCATCCAGCGTGCAATCTATTGTTGAATCCCCGAACACTGGATCATAGCTACCTTGGTTGCCAAGCGCATAAACTGCTCCCGCGTAGTCAAACCCGTAAACGTCTAGATGATCGAATGTTCCCTGATCGTCAACATGATCAGTGACCGAGTTTCCGTCATTGAATGTCACGCCCTGCATGATCAACGAAGTCTCGTCGGTTACAGCGTAACACTGGACCGCAGCGCTCGTGTAGTCAGAAAACCGGGTGCCGTTGAACTGGATCAGGTCTCTGAGGTTAGGTGAGCTGGCCACCTTGACGGCATGGTTGGCGTCATTAGCCCTGAGGTGCCCGCCTGTGCATATGAATGCCTCGATGTCAGGCGTGTTGATCGTGATCGCTGCGAAGCCTACACTCTCTATCGCACCTTCGAAATCAGGCGCGGTGAGATGACAGGTGCCTATTACCGCTTCAAGCCGCAAGCATTCTCTGGCAACGATAGCCTTGAGGTTCGAAAAGTTATAAGTGCGAGCCAAATCGCCAACAGCGCCAACCACATCGTAGAAAATAGGTGTGACGCTGTTTGGAGAAACCAGACTACAGTTGTCCATCATCGCGTCAAACCCGCGCCACAACACCATCCCGAACGGGCCTTCACTGTTACAGTTAGTGAACTTCCAGTCAGTACAACCGCTGTGCGAGCCATGTGGTGGTCTGTGGTTGTTGTAGGTGCTCCAGCCATCGCACTTCACGTCTTCTGCGCGCGTGCCGTCTGTCGTGTGGCGTATATTTATGGAGACGCCGCCATACAATGCGGCGGATCGCCCATCATCAACACGCAGTCCATAGAACCCAGAGTTTTGACCCTCGACAATAGCATCAGCATAACCCAAAACATGCCCCCGCATATTCGGTACTTCGGCGTAAAGCCCGTACCACATGGTTGCCCACATCTGAGCGCCAGAAAATCCGCCGACAAACTCGGGCTTGAACACAGCATTCTGGACGTATTCGAAGAATACAGCCGCGGTGCCGATGCCATTATTGAGGTTGTGGTCGAAACCGCCGCCTTCCCAGCTACCGCCTTCGATGCCGACATTACTCAAGCCATCCCATGTGCTCACATCACATGTGAAAGTCGAAGCAGTGAAAGCTCGCGGGACAGGCGTATCCAACGTGATGGTTGTGCCCGAGATGGCTTTGATGCGGTTGACGTGATTGCGGCCAATAGTGGTAACGTTCTCGGTGTACCACAGATCGGTTGCGGCGTAGAAACGGATCACTTGACCTACAGCCATGCCGGCTGCACTGGTGACTGAAACGGTCTCAGCGTACAGCGCGACATCTGCAGACAAGGTTGTAGACGCCGCTTCGGTTCCGATGAAGTTGAACACCCCGTCAGGTCGGTTTTGAGTTTCCGACCCGAGAGTGGCAGCTGCTGTAATGCTTGCGCCGTGCGCATAAACCTTGATGTCACTTGCCGCAACCGGAACTGATGACCCGAAATAATAATCAATACCGCTGCGCAAGACCAGAACACCGCCGCTTGTGGCCTCGAGGTAATCAATGGCGCTGTGAGCGGCGGCCTGCATATCGGTGGTGCCAGGCGTCGTGTTTTCGCCCCAGTGGTCAGGCGTTATAATGCCATCTGGCGACCAATCTACAGTGCCGCCGTTGGTTGTCAGTGCCGTTCCGTTCGTGGTGTCTCGCCGATACTTGAGTATGTCTCCGTTCGGAGCCACGACGCTTATCTGGTTCACGCCAGTAGAAATGGTGGCTGCAATGGCCGTCGCACGGTCGGCGTAAAACGGCAAAGGAGTGTCGTCCCATTTCACACCCAGATTTTCGGTGCTGTCAGCAACGATTACCTGTCCGTCTGCGCCTACAGGGAGGCGAGCATCGAAAGTGCTAAACCCGTACATGTCACCTTTTGTGGTGAGCGGCGAAGCAGATGACCAAATGTCATACCAGTCGGCTTGCGACCACGCTGCACCATCCCAATGCCTGTAGATTGTCGGATTCGAGTTGGTGTCGGGCCAGATCTGGGTCGTATCGACCGGCGCCACGGTACTGGGGTCCGCAAACCGGGTGGCGAACAGCCCGTTCTGGATAAACGCGGCCACCGCAGCTTCCCCGACCGGGAGCCTGAAAACGTTGTTGTTGGTAAGCGTCGTACCAAGCGTGGTATCGATGATCACCATCATGTCTGTGGTATAGTCGAATGCGGCTGCTGACATGGTCTATTCCTCGATGCTCGATTGCAACGTCCCCTGCAGGTAGAACAGGTTGTTGCCCGGGAGCATTTTCAATGCCCTTTTTCTCTCACCTGGGCTCATAGGATTATCGTCAAGCAGCGCGTGCCACGTTGCGAAGGCATCCTCTCCCCATCCGACCGCAGGGCCGGCAAGTGAGCTGAAGACCCCTCGACGCCCCACAAACCGTGAAGCAGGCGGCGACTGATCATGCTTAGGGAATAGAGCCGATGCGCCGGTTGTCATGCCCGGCAGGCCCGATACCCTCTCAAAAACATTGTTACCATAGCTGATCATTCCCGAAAAGCCAGCGCGGTCGATCCCCTCGGCGATCAGCGTGCCAGGGTTATTCGTGATCTCGCGGCCCTTGGCCTTCTCGCGCAGCACGTAGGACAGCGTGCCGAGGCCCGACATGACGATGAGCCCCGACATGATGCCGTAGGATGAGCTATTGGTCGCGTTCATGCTGAGCCGTGACAGCGAGGCGAAGGTGTACGAGGTGAACAGCGAGAGCAGACGGCCCAGGTTGCTGTCGGCGTAGATCGGCATGTCACCAGCGCCGGGCGTGATGATCGTCTGGTCCGTGGCTTTCTTCACAGCTGCATGGAAGCGGCGCGCCAAGTCCTGCGTGGCCTCGTCAGTTGCGTCCCATTGGTTAGTGTGTGGGATGAACGCGCCCCCTTCAGAGGTCTCGCCCGCCACGCCAAACTGCTTGCCCAGCTTTTCCGCATCGCCCCTGCCGAGGCCGAGGCTGGCCATCCACTGCTTCTCGAAGTCAGGCAGTGCATCGAAACCCTTGCCGTTGGCGTCGATCGCGTTGCGCAGCACGCGCTGGTGTACCGACACGCCAGCCACCGACTTCATCGCGTGGGTGAAGTAGGTCAGGCCGCTGGCCCGGGAGAAGACACGGCGCGCCTCGCGTGAGAAGTTGCGGATCGGGCTGCCGCGATCGAGTATGTCAGCCGTGCCCGTCAGGATCGACAACCTGTGGTCGCGCACCAGATCGATGCCGACACCCAGGTCATGCAGCTCGGACCTGACTAGCTTCAGCGCGCTAACGTCCTTGGCGAGTTTGCCAACGCCCTGTTTGGTGAACGGACGAACCATGTCGTGTAGGACCATGGCGCCCATCTCCGGCAGCGAGGCGAGAGAAAAGAACCCGCCGAAAGATACATACGCCAGGGTGTTGGCCGCATCGACCATCGTGCCAACCTTACTCGTCCGTTCGTTCAGGTAAAGTGTTCCGAACAGCCTGTCGCGCAGGGCAATTGTGTCCTTCTCGAACCGCAGCCAGTCGCTTTTGATCTTGCTCAGGCGCTTGTCGCGCTTCTTGCCTTCGACCATCTGCTCGGCGTCGGCGCGCATTTTCTCCATCTCAATCTTCGTGTCCTCGAGGATCTCTTCAATGTTGGTGGTGCCGAAGCGGCGCTGGAACTCGGTGTGGCCGGCCATCACACGGATGTATCGGCTCATCAGGAACTCGGCGTCGTTGACCAGAAACTCCTCGACCTCTTCGTCGGGCACGTTAAGCGTGCGGCCCCTCAGCGGGCCATTGCGTGTCGTGCGCAGGTAGTCAAGTTTCGTCAGGTCGTAATTACCTCCTTCCAGCTTGTCGATAATCTCGTCGGCGACGTCCAGCACATATTCTTCGAGGTCCGCTTCGCTCAGCGAGCCGCCCCCTTTCGATTCCAGTGCGCGCACTGAGCGGTGTATGTTTTTGGCAACGATGCCGCGCAACCTGGACCGCCCGGTAGTGACCTTGTCTACATCCCAGACCCGCGACAGGTAGCTGGTGGCAGTCGTCGGTGTCAGGTCTTCAGGCAGGAGGCCTAGTTTCTGGCCTTCCTCGGCAAAGTAGTCCAGTACCTCGCGGTTGCGTGCTGCGGCCCTGTTCACGAACTCGTTGCCGCCCGGGTCCATATCCCCGCGCCGCATAGCGAACGCCACCCGCTTGTGGAACTCACGCTCTGCCATGCCTTGCCCTGCGCTCCGGGCTTCCTTGAAAATCGTCTGGACGTCAGCGCGCAGGGCGTTGCCCCGGCCATCGATCTGCAGGTTCATCAGCGTCTCGACCGACTGCGGCTGGCTGATCGAGCCTTCCTCGACGTTGGTCATCTTCAGCGACGGCACCTCGACCAGCTGGGCCGTCAGGTCGGAGCCGACCTTGTTCTCGTAGCCGATGCCACGCATGCCGGGCGACCACTTCTGCAGTGTCCCGAGGGCTTTCTGGATCGTGTTCGAGAACGTAGAGTTGGCCTTGCCAGGAGCCGCAGCGCCAGCGGACAGTGACCCGGTGGCATAATACTGGCGAACTGCCTCTTGCACGTCGTCGATACCGACGCCATCCGGCGCGTCGGCCAGCTCGTCCATGAATGATGCAGCCAACCTGTTCTGTTCGCCCTTGCTGAGCGAGCGGGCCACGCCAGCGCCGAGCAACGCTGACACGATGGTGGTGCCCCCGATAGCGAACGCGCTCTCGCCCTGCGTCCTGAGCTGCTGCTGGTTATGCAGCGCGACTTCAGTGCCGGCAGACGCGCCCAGGCCGAGCGTAGCGGTGGACAGCGCCGTGCGCCCCACCTTGATGCCGCCATGCGCGCCGCGAAGCACCACGGAGCCGGGAATGAGGGACGGCAGGTCTACAAGCCCTCCGGCCATTGATGCTGCCATCCCCATCCACCCTGCGTTCTGCAAGGTCTCGCGGTCGCCCATCTCTTGGTCGAGCTGAGCTTTTCGGGTTTCCCACGCGTCGTTGTTGAAGATGTCCATGAACAGATCGGAGTGCTCTTCGTAGGGCGTGCCCTTCAGCTCGCTCCAACGATCAGTCCAGTCAGGATCGACAGCATCGTAATCAACATCACCACGGTAATTAGAGATATATGAGCCCACGATATTTTCCGTGCGGAATGCCGAGCCCAGCGTCTCGCCCACGCCGGGACTTTCCGGGAGAGGCGCCGGCGCAAGCGCCTTCTGTAGCGCAGGCGGATCCGTCGCTTGTTGGAGAGTGAAGTCCGTGATGGTTCCACCGTCGGCTCCTACGAGGGCCATTACCGCGTTCCCCCGGTGCCGCCAACAGCATCACCCATAGACGGTCTGTTCTTAAGGCTTTTCTGTTGTTCGTTCCAGCGCGTGCGCTGATCATCCCCAAAATCGGACGGCTTGCGCAGTCGCATGCCCCGTGACGATGGCTGCACGAAGTCGGTCTCCTGGTTGACTGTCTGGGCGCGCCGGTTCGGCGTCCTGACGGTGGTTGGAGGGACGTATACCTCGCCAGTCGGTGTGATCACACCGTCGTTATCCTGCACCACCTCGCGAGACATGACATCAACGAGCACCTCGTTGCCGTTGTTGTCGATCGCGATGGTGACATCGTCCGGTGCCTGCTCGAGGCGCTGGCGGCGCAACCGCTCGGCAGTCTTGGACGCATAGCTCTGCTTAACCAGCGCGCTCTGGTCAGGCTGGTAGAACACATCGCCGACCGGCGTGTGCATCATCTCGTCGCCATCGATCTCCGTGCGGTAGTAGAGCCGGAAGCGTGGCTGCTTGTTACTCTGGATGTCGTCGCCGGTGACACGGGGGTCCGCGATGATTGCCACGTCATCAGGCTTTATGTCCCGACCAAGCGCCTTTGATAGGTGCGTCGCTGCATCGGCCCGGTACACGTTGTGGGCGCCATCGATCGGCTTGTAATAATTCTCGAACGGGTACTTAACGAAGTCGCCCTGCATGCCGAACAGCGAAGACCCGGCCACCTGACTGGTGCCGTAGAGCTGGCTCATTTTCTGCTTCGTGCTGAGCGAGGCATACTCAGTGCTGCCGTTCGACTTGATGTACTGATCTTTCCAGATCCGCTTGTAGTCAGCCACGATCCCGGGGCCGAACTGGCCGTCGAGTGCGGCATCGGGGCTCATGCCGAGAGTGGTCTCGCCGACCGCAGACACAACTGCAGTCGGCGTCAGCTCCTGCGCCTTCAGGTATTCGTTTGCCGATGACGTGAGCTGGGTAACGTTACCGCGGCCCTCGGGATGTCGCACGTCAAAAATCGACTGTGCGGCCTCCTCTGGGCTGTACCCGTTACGGCGGAACTCATTGTAATCACGCACATAATCTTTAAGCTGACCCGCGCCGTCTACTCCGTCAAAAGCCCGGTTCGACACACCATAGAGCTGGGCGGCGAACTCTATCGATGACCGGAACTCACCCTGGTCTCGGGAGTTGAGCCCAGAGAGGGAGGTGCGCACTGCTTGCCTGTCGGCAATGCCCGTGCGCCGGGTCAGCTCTATGGCGCGCTCGGGTGACCCGACCTTAATACCCGGCAAAGTCTCTGGATCGGTAGCGAGCGCGTCAACTGCTTTTCTGTCGTCAGGGTCGCGTTCGTTGAAGAATGAACTGGCATCGTCACCCTGCTCGAGCCTGATGCGACCAGAGCGAAGATCGTTACCCTTCTTCAGTTCGCTGCGCAGCGCCTTGATCAGTTCGTTCTTGTGCGCGGTGGTCAGGTCTTCGGTCGCGAGGATCGATTCCTCGGTCACGGCCTCGGGCGTCATCAAAATCGCCTGCATACCAGTGTCGCGCGCCGCGGTAGACGCGTCGTTCACGGTATTCGTGCGGATCGCTTCGACTTTCCTGTTCACGCGGTCGACCCACTTCGGGCCGATCTCCACGTTAGTGGTAACGCTGGCCTTGCCCATTTTCTTGGACGACCAGTTCCGCAGCCACCCGACAGAGCGCTCCTTCAGGAACGGGTTCGCCTTCATCACGTCTGCCGGCAGGATCGCGCTGAGCGCTGTGTCATCGCTGTTCTTGAGCGCTGTCTTGGCACCGCCCGGGCCGAGGAAGTGGGCGAGATAGACGTTGCCAGCAGTGGGCTCGATGCCCGCAGCCTTGAGCACCGACACGTTCTCCTCGGCATACCGGGCCGTCATCTCCCGGGCCAGCCCGGGGTTCTTGCGCAGCTCCAGCAGGGCGTCCTTGGACATCCGGCGCGCCAAGCCGGGGCGATGCTTTGCCATCATGTTCAGCCACGTGCTGTCGATGAACTGGCCTGCGCCTGTCGCGGTGGAGCGTGGGTTCTTGGCGTTGGCCTTGCCGCCGCTCTCGATACCGATGATCTTGTCAACGAGGCCACCCTGATCCTTGGTCACGCCGGTGCCGTTCTGAATCGCTGCAGCGGTGAAGCTCTTCATCAGCCCGGTGGCCGCTTTGAAATCGCCCTTGGCCGCGTGGCCGTAGATGGCCTGCTCGACCATCTCCGAGCGCGCAGCCGAGATGGCCTGCCGCTTCTTGCTGTCGTCAATGTCAGCCGCGTTGATCAGCTCCGAGACTTGCTCGAACTGGCCCTCCAAAATGGTCGGGTCATCGCGCACAGCCACCAGACTGTTGTTCACATTCGTGGTGATGCTCTCGGAATAGTACTGCTGCACCGCCTCGGTCTGCTTGGCGTAGGCCGCATTCGACAGCGTCCAGCGCAGCTTGCGCAGCTTCAAATCAACCGCTGGCTTCTGATCGTCAGGCACGCCGTTGAAGTACGTACGGGCCTGCGTATCGAACTCCTTCAGGGTGTCGGTTTCGAACGCAGCTGCACCGAGGCCGTTCACGTTCTCGGAACTTTCCACGACGCGCCGACGCTCGGCATTCGAGAACTCGATATACTTGGCTTGAGTGTCGAAGTTGGACTTGCTCTGCTCCTGGCTCTCAACTGTGACCGCGAACTTGTTCAGCGCGCTGCTAGCCTGCTTCAGAGCCGAGCCCATATAATTTACCGGCCTCGCTGTCGCCCGGCCCGCAGCACGCGGTTCTACCCGGTTGATGTTCTCGTCAGCTCGTGCGACGCGTGCGCCGCCGCCCTGCTGGCGAGCCTGTGTGCTGACCGGTGGTCCTGGGAATGCTGGCATCAGACGTCACCCGTACATGTAACTGGATTGCTGGGTTGTCGAGCGCTGCCCGAACTTCGTGTAGAGCGAAGACCCCCCACCTAGGATCGACGAAGCGAAACCGACGAGGCCCGCCGTTTTTGCGCTCTTCGCCGAGTAAGCTTCGGCTTGGGCTGCGTAGTCGTAGTTTTGCGCCGTGTTCTCCGCAAGCGCGAGTTCCGTTTGGACATTGCGTTCTCCTTCAGCTGCCGTGTCGCCGAACAGTTTGACCACCGAGGGATCGCTGGCGCCACCCGATGCTGCTGCTCTGGCAATCTGGTTGGAGAACAGCAGGTTGGCCTCGCGTTTACGCTCGGCTGCCTTCTGGGTGCCGATAGCCCGGGCCTCAGTCGCCTGACGCTCGAGCTGCTGCTGTTGGATCTTGTGCTGCGCAGCTTTTGAACTCATCTCAGCTAACGTGCCCACCGCCCCCATGGCGGTGGATGCGATCGTCATTATTGTTCCGATGCCCGCCATCTCCAAACCTTTCCTTGATCGTGTTCTTCTTCGGTCTTCACGAAACCGAGGCGTTCAATGAACTGATGCGCGCGTGGGTAGCGGTCATCGCAAAATGCAAAAACCTCATCAATTTCGAAGTCTTCTATCGTGTTTTCGAGAAAACGTAAAACGCGTCTAAACACCAACGGGAAGCGCCCGGCCCCGCGCAATTCCATAAATGCAAAATAACGACCGTCGTCACTTAGTACCACCCCCGCCATGGCTTTGACCAGATCACCCTTCCGAATACACTTGCCGCGCCACCGCGTGGCCGGTGCCTGTGTTTTAAAAAACCGGGCGAAATCAGTGTCATCAGCGTCGTGTATCTCCGGTCTCATCCCGCCATGTCCTTTGTTTTCATGCTCAACACCATAGCCGAGATCGTCGCAGGATACGGTGCTTTCATCTGAATGTTCACGCGGCTCTCCGTGTCCCAGCCGCCGGGGAACGAGGTCGCATCGTAATTGTATTTGGCCAGCACTTCACCACCGTCTATCTGTTTGCCGCCTTTCTCCTGCCGGATACGCCGCAGATCCCGGTCGTCAAACGACTTGCCGATTCGGAGGCCGTCGAGCGCGACGTCGTTCATCACCAGACCCAGGTGCGACACGCGTTTGCGTTGCGTGAGTGCAGTGCCGAGATCGGAGCCATATGCCAGATCGGTGGATGTCCAGTAACCGCTGTACGCGAGGCCGACAACATAGTCTGTCACTGCCTCGCTGACCGTGATCTCACCGCCGGACACCGTCATCATGTTATCTTGATTGTGCAGTGAAGCGCCGTCAGCCCAGACAACCACTTCTTCGCCCTCGAGATGGTCCAGTCCGCTGATGGTGGTCGAGGCCACCTGGGTGCCTTTCACGTAGCTGTCGGCCATGCAGTTATGAGCGCTGCCGATACTCTCGCTGAGTGGAGCCAGTTCCTCGATGTAGCGGACTTCGCTGCTGTCGATGGTGCGCTTAACTATCGCGAACACCCGGTCCTCGCCTGCTGACGGCAGGACGGCAATATCCTCTACGATGCCGTTCTCCGTGGTGACACGTGACCACGCCACGACCCCTTCCTCGACCTCAAGCGTAAGCACACGCGCCTCGCCGGTTTCGAGCAGGAACCATACCCGTGTGTCAGGATGGCGCTGCACGTCCATCTTGACGACGCCGTCCTCGATGATCTCGCGGTGCAGCTTGGTTAGCTCGAATGAGAAGTAGTCATTGCGACCGCTGTCGAAAGCGAACCGGTAGGCCCGCGCATTGGAGCGCTGGACGTAAATCCCCTCACTGTCGACCTGGACGGCCTGCACATCGACGGAACCGCGCGTTGAGGCAACACGCGGCACGAAACTAGAGGCTGTAATCGGCTCGTCGAATGAGGAGGCACGAATAGATATCTCTGCCGTGTCAGTGCCGGCGATAAGGCGCTGAAGGCCAAGCAGCCAGAGGACACCCTGGCTGGTGTCAGTACCGATAGAGCGGACGACGGGCGCGGAATCTCCGGCATCATCTTCCGACAGGTCGTCGTAGACATCAAAAGCATCCGAAGTCGATCCATAAACCACTCCTCCTCTGCCCCACCACAAACGTCCGTCGAAGAACGTGACTGATGAAGGCCACCCGTTGCGGTCGGACCACGTTCCCCGGTCCCATTGTGTCGTGCTGTCAGTCTCCGCGATCGGCGATAGCACCTCGGCTTCAAGTGTGCTCTCGTCAGTGTAGGCAGTGATGCGCAGGACGCCGTAGGTGACACCGCCCTCGAAGTCCAGCTCCACGTCGGCCTGACCGCTGGTTATGTCAACGGCGCGCCAGCGGTAGTAAACCGTCGAGTTGTCGAGCCCATCATTGAGATCGTCTGTGATGTTGGCCGTATATGTGACGTACCTCGAGAACGAGACGTCGTTGCCGATGGCCCGGTCAATCGCAACTGAGCCGACCCACGTGCCGGTAATCGCATAGTCGAACCGCCGGTCATTGCCGCCGGAGCCGGTGACGACAATGTTGTTGGACGTCTGGGCGGCAGCCGTGAAGGAGGCCTCGACGAACTGGGAATAGTGGACTAGCCGGAATAGCGAACCAACATCGTCTTCGGAGAAAATCGGGGTATCCGCAGTGAGCGTGACGTTGCCTGAAAGCCCGTCAGACGTCAGCGACACGCTCTCATCAGGCAGGATGTCGAACGGGCCGTCGTCCACCTTGTAGCGCACCACCGACCACGAGGTGGTGCTACGGCGCTCGATGCGGCGCTGCTGGTAGGTGCCGTCGGACGCGACAAATATCACGTCGCTCGACTGAGCATAGTTGAGGCCCCGGAGATCCGCGGTAGCCCATGGATGTTCCACGACAATGGTGCCGGACGGAGCAATGTCGCATTTTGTGACCACCGCTTCCTTCTCCTCGGCGTTGGTGAGCCGGATGTAAACCGTGCTGACGCCGTCGCCGGGCGTGAACGCCAGCGAATGGAAGCCTTCTTCTAGACCAGTGTAGCCGAGGATCTCCTCGCCACCTGACGTGGTGCCGATGGACAGGCCGACCGGACCGGCAAGCACTTCTATCTCGAGTGCGTGCTCGGTCGTGTCATCAGTGCCGGAGACGGCGATGTCCTGCTCGATGGACGCCTCAGACCCGGACGCACCGGTCAGCGTGCAGTTACCACCGCTGATGACAGCCGTGGCGCCGGCATCGCTCTCGTCGGTCCATTCACCCTGGGCATCGAAATCACCCTCGCTGATCGTGGTGGAGACCGCCGCGCGCGTCAGGTAGCTGTCGCTGTCGGCATCGAAAATCCGCATGCCGTCCGATGAGAAGTGCAGCAGCGCGTTCTGCGAAGAGCCGAAGATGAACTTGAGGAATATGTTGTCGGCCTCGTTGACCGGGGCGTCGGCCTTGTAGCCGAACCCGCCCCGGAACTGGAAGGAGCCGATCACCTTCGGGAAGATATTTTCGTACAGCTCGCCGCTGAACCGCATCTTGTCGATGTCGAGGCGTTGCACGCTCTCTTTGCCGACTTCGCCACCGTTCAACGCATAGACTGGAGCCTGAGCGCGGGCCATGAGTAGATCCTCTCAACATTGCTAGAATGCAAATCTACCCGAAAAGCGCAACGACGCAAGGGTGATACTGTCAGGTGTTGCCTTCGGTGGTGTTAATCTCACCGCCCACCAGCGTGCCTTCGCGGTTGCCGCGCCAGCCGGCGCCACGGAACGAGCGCAACCATTTGCCCTGACGGATCGCCGTCTTCGGCATGTTTCGGGCGTCGTTGGACTTGGCCTTTAAGAGCTGCTTATCCATGCGCGCTTCGAGATCATCTTGTTTGTCTGTGCCTTGGGTAATGCGTTCGCAACTCTGGTACGCCAGCAGCAGTGCGCAAAACTCGAAGAAGCTCGGGGGATAGCTGTCGATCTCGGCATCAGCAGCAGCATCAGTTGTGATGTAGCGGACGTAGAGCGTGTCGGAGTTGGTGAACCACGATCCACGTTCGTCGTATACATCGAACGAATCAATATCGTAAGCCGCACTGTCAGTAAAATCACCATCGAACGAGAACGCTACCGTCCTGATCCAGTCACCGGGGTGATCGAACGCGTATTCATAGTTGGCGATAACAGTGGTGCTGCCAGATTGGCTGATCTCAGCCGTGACGGTAGCAAAGTTCCAATCTGATCTGGATAGCGCATCAAGGATGACTGTCGGCCATATCTCGTCAAGCACATGCGTGGGTTCGGTGTCATCAACAGCCGGATCGGTGTCAAAAATCTGGCCTTCCCCAAGGTGATATAGAGCCCTGTTATAGAGTTGCAGTTTAGTGGCCATGGCCTACCTCATTGTCAGGCAGACACGCTGTATTCCGTCGCTACGTCGTCCAGATCAAGCGTGCCGGCGTTGAGCCGATCAAGGATTTCGTCGCACATATCCTTTGATTGGATATTCTGCAAGACAACCTTGCCGTGCTGCAATATGCGGTTTTTTTCCTTCGCTGACCAGTTTTTAGTGAACTCGAGGTCATTGCCTGTCGTATCCTGAAGCGACCCTTCAGGGGCTTCAGGGATTTGGCTGGCGTCGTAGTGCACTGTGATCCGACGCAGCCTCACGCCACCGCGCGTGGCCTCGAGGACCAGATATTCCGCATGGAGCGAGCAGTCATCCGAGATCACCTCGAGTTTCACAGGACCGAAACCGCGGGCCTTGGCCAGGGTGTCGGCGTAGAACTGGAAGTAGTTCGGCGCTTCAATATCCTTGAGGGTGTGGGTGACTGGTACTTTCGCCGTGAACCGGCGAACCAGATAGTCAGATTCTTTTAGGCAGCCGCCCGGAAGCAGTTTACCTTTTTCCGCTGCGACGCGGTTGATTACTTTTCGTGCCATAGGTCAAACTCCTAAAATTGGCAAATGATTGAAGGTGCCCTGCTAGAGCAGAGCACCCGGTTCGTCGCGATCGCCGGCACCTTAGTCGGTGTCAGTGATCGTAAAGCCTGTGCCATCAGCCAGATCGACGGAGCCGTCCGATTCCACAGACAACACGATAGTCGTGCTGTAGCCGAGGATCGGGGAGGCCTTGGTGTACTGGTCAGTGAACGACGTCCACTGAACCACGTCAACCATGTCGCCAACCTGCATGCCGCGAGCTTCACCGTCCGAGACGTACCCAGATACACGAACCGCCGTCAAGGCGTCCGCAGTCTGAAGCAGCCAGCGGTTGGGACCGCCACCGGACAGAGAGCCGTTAACAAGGCTGAGGCCTTCGGAATTATATGCCATTCGTCAGTCCTCCGTTAAATGGCCGCGGTGTCGTCGTGGACGATTTTGATGATACCGGCCTGCTGCAGCACTTCCGAGCCATGGAAAATAGTATGGCGGGCGAAGCTGTAGTCGTCCTCTTCATCATAACCGATCGCGACGTCGATGCCACCAGTGTTCATGCAATAACCCACGGACGACTTCGCAAAAACGAAGCTTTCTGCAGTAGCAAGGCCGATATTCGGCAGGCCGGTGTGAACCATGTGCATTGCACCGTTCCACATACGAGGCTGCTGGGTGGCTCCGCCGAGCAGGAACTTGTCCTGGACGTAGTCAGAGCTGGTCCACTCGGAAAACGTCAACAGGCGAGCCCATGCCATTGGGGTCCAGACAAAGCAGAGCTGGTCCATGGCGAAAACGTTGTTTTCAAGCAGCTCAGCCATGATGGTCTGAATGTGGTTATACGTGACCGTGATAGCGGCACCACCGTTGTACTCGTTGGTGGCAGACTGCAGAGCATCAGCGATGATCTTGTCGTCCACTTCACGAGCCAGGGCGAGTGCGCCGCGGTTTTGCATAGCCTCACGCAGATTACCGTGAGCGGTGAAGATATTGAAACCCGTCTGGGTTTCCTTGCGGTGACGTTCCTCGAGAGGAATCGTAACCTGCGTATCCGTCGGATTGTCTGACGGGATCAGGCCGTTCACACCGCGAGATGTCGCACCATTCGAGGCACCTTGGATCGGGAAGACCGCTTGGTTGCCCTGAATGATCATCTCGGGAGTGGTGACATGACGCAAGGCTGTTTCACCACGCTGGAACGCCACGATCCATTCATCGCGGTACTGTTCCCTAGTGATTTGGTAAGCCATTATGCTCTCCCAATAGGTTAACGTTCACGAAAACGCTCATTGGGAATCAGACGGGACAGCTGCTCTGAGGGGGTCCGGTATTCCGGGGCTCTGCCGCTGTAAGTCTGGGCAACGCTGGTCTGCGTATCAAGTTCGGGGTGACGAAAGGGCCGTGTGAACGGGGGTCTTCGTCACGATGCAGTGACAAATGTAACCCCCGTCCTTGATTTATGTCAAGCCTCTCGCTGCTTCAGACGATCGAGCTTGGCGTAAATCTCGGTGAGTTCGGATTGGACTTTGTCCGATTTGTATTCGGCCTGCTGGTCCTTGTCACCGCCACGCAGCTTCAGCAATTCGTCCTTACGGGCGTTGAGATCAGTGCTCATTTGCTGCGTGTCTCCTGAGAAGATGGCGTTCGGACCGAGAGTGTCGGTGGCGACTTGAGCCATCATGCGCAGGAAATGCACATTGTCACCCAGGAATGTCCCGTCCGTGAACTGCTTCTGCACCAGACCGGTGGCGCCCTCTTCTCCCAGCTGGGAATCGAGAAATGTTTTCACGGCGTTGACATTGCCGGCATACTCGCCGCCCCATTCACCACGCAGGGTATCCGCAGTTTCGGCACGGGCTCTGACAGCGCCTTCAGCACGATCTTGCTGTTGGGCTTCGACGGTCTCTTCATACCAGTTGAGCATGCCTTGGGCCTGCTCTGCCGGAATGTTGAAGTCGTGCGTCGTCTGAGTGAACGATTCCAGCAGGGCGGTATCACGCTCTGTCGGCTGAACGGTCTCAGAGAAGTTGATGTTTTCACGGTAGTCTGTGACCTCATCAGGGATATCGACGGCCTCGCGATATGCGGCCACATCTTCATCCGAACTCTCAGCATCCACCACCAAAGGCTTGACACCCTTGGATATTTTGGCCTGAAGGTCCACGACACGCCGGGCCAGATCAGCAGGGGTCTTCACCCGTTTGAGCTGCGTCAGCATGGCAGTGTCGTCGCCAGCCATCTGCTCGCGCCAGTCGTCCGGGAACGCCGCAGGGCCGGGGCCGGGCGGATCTCCTGGGTCATCGAGTAGGCTGCCGCCGGGCGGTGGGTCACCGGCTGGTGGCGGGTCGCCTGCAGATGGCGGGTCACCGGCTGGAGGTGGGTCACCGGCTGGAGGTGGGTCACCGGCGGGCGGTGGATCGCCTGCAGGTGGCGGATCTCCGGCGGGCGGAGGGTCGCCGGCTGGAGGATCACCACCGGCAGGTGGGTCTGGTGGTGCATACACCGGCATAAATGGCCAGCGTCGAAGCTGAAAAGTCATGACAAATCTCCTAAAATGTCAAAGGCTTACGCCTGTTCGGTTTCATCGGAGACGAATTTCGACTGGTGCTGGATGAACTTCTGCATCTGTAGGCCGACAAATCTCTTGCCTTCCGCAAACACAGTATCCCGCTCCCCGCCGTGATCGTCGGGTCGATAGCTGATGTCGTGCGTTTGACAGATTTTATGAACTGCCAGTATCGCACGCTTCTGTTGGTCCGCGTTCGCCCTGCCACACGCGACGGCGTGGAGAGCCCGGACATCCGCCGTGTGCAAAACTCCCGGTAAATCCCTCAAAGAGGGCTCAGCGGACACGACACACGGCTTCCACGCCCGATTCGGGGGCGTGGTAGCGCCTTCAGCGCGGGGGCTCGGCGCCACCCGCACTGGTTTATTATCGCCGCCAGGGCGCTTTTTGTCTGGGTCAACGGCCATTTGAGTTACGTTTCCCCGCCATGGCGCGGGCTGTCCAGCCCGCGATGAACGGTGTTGGCGACTTCATGTCTAGCGGCAAACCGCATGCTCTGTGCCGCCACCCCGCTTGCCACATGCCGTCATCGTCACGTGATGTTACCAAACTGGGTTGTATTGCTGGTCTCGTTGGTACTGTCATTGCGCACCAGCCGCTTCAGCTTGCGCGATCTGGTTCACGCCGGTGCCGCCACGCTGCAGGGTGTCGGCCATCTGGGCCATTTGCTGCTGCTCCTGCTGCTGCTGCTGCTGTGCGGCCATCTGCATGCGCTCCTGCATGGCGATTTCTTCAGGCTTCAGCCAGTCTGCAGGTGCTCCAATGCCCTGCATGGCGTCCCTGACCCACTGAATCGGGTTCAGCTCGGTAGCGAGGCTCGGATCGAGCTGCAGCGCAGCGCTGCCGATGCCCATGGCCTCTTGGAACTGGGCCGCTTTCTTGCGATCACGCTCGGCCTGCAGCGGATTGTTGAAGGTGTAGGTGATGTTCTGAGCCAGCAGGTCGCGTGGGATGTTCTCGATCGGGCCATATGCCCCCAGCCGCATGGCCGTGGTGACAATGCGGTCAAGGTAGCGGTACACGATCTCGTCCTGCGCGGGCTCGAAGATCGGCACCAGCTGCCTGATGTTCTGCTGGATCAGCTGGCTCATCTCGTAGGCAGTGCCTTCGCCGGCAGCCTGCGGCATGTTCAGCTTCGAAATGTATAAGGCCTCGCCCATGAGGCGGTGGAAGGTCATCAGCATGGCCTCGCCGAGCTTGACGTTCTTGCCCAGCTCGAGCGGCACCAGCGGCGCTCCCATGCGCTCGTCGTATTCAGCATCGACCCACGTGATGCCGCCCGAAGTGATGTCCACTGGAGAAGAAATCGCCTCGCTGGTAGCAATCAGCGGTGGGTCGACCTGCTTCTCGCCAGCCTCGATGAAGGTCTGCATCATGGTCTGGAGGCCCCGAGACATGGGCAGAGCAGCCATTGTGGCCGGCGAGAAGGGGTAGGCGCCCCAGCCTGAGACTGTGCGCCAGCGTGAGACGATGTACGGGAACTCCATTTCCGGCAGTTCCTGGATGACTTCGCCCTGATCGGACAGGTAAACGCTCACGAATTTGGCATCGTTGGGAATGTTGCGCACCTCTTCGGAATACATATCCCGAGGTATGGCAATATGTCGCAGTTTTACTTTGGCGTCGGCGTCGTTGTCGTAGGTTTCTTTCAAGTGTTGCGGCACTTTTGCGCGCGGCGCACCGTCGAATTTCGTCACGCAGTTGCGTGCGGTGGTGTTGATCTTGCGCCCCAGCCGGTCGATCTCGTTGTCGTCGTTGGTGTTGAAGGCGGTGTCGCGCATGTGCCAGTTACGGCACGTGAACCCGTCGTATTGCTTGTTCAGATTGATGCTCGAGACCCCGCCGCCGAACTGGGCGAAGTCATGCTCGTGCTCCTTGGCCATGCGGGTGAAACCACCACGCTTGTCGTACAGCATCGACCGGGTAACCTCGGTCATATAGTCCAGAAAAACGCGGTTTTCCTGCTTGTTCATGATCCGATCGTCGTCAACGGCGATCTTGAACCACTCCTCGGAGCGCAGCATGGTGCCAAAACTGTCGCCTAAGTCGCGCGCCATGATCAGTGGCGTGGGGTCGGTGATATGCGAGGCGAACTCCTCGCCGAGATAAATCTCGTCGGTGAAGTCGGCCTTGTGCGGGGCAAAAAAGTAGCCAATCTCCTGGCAGAGACTGTCCCACGTTTCCTTTTGCCCGAACATCCGGTCACATAGCGACAGGAGGTCTTTGCCTTGCTGGCTCATTGTTGGCTCTCCTGCTCCGGCATCGCCGTTTCCGTGGGCTCAGACGCGAACTCGCCCTTCATGTAGGCAGCCGCGAACACCCAGATGATCACCAACGCCACGAAAGACATCACGCACCCGGTGCTGGGCAGCTCGAAAGGGGTCTTCGGCCCGCGTCTTGAGTGACCGTGCATCAGCTCAGCCAAGCAACGTGCGCGAAAACTCCGTACCGAAGCCCTTGCCACCATCACCCGTCAGGGCGGTTGAAGCACGCCCACGGCGTGTGCGCAGCGCGGTAATCCGGCGCCGGCGCGCTTTTGACGCTGTCGCCTCATCTGGGAGAGGTGCGGGATCTTCCTGCTCTGGAATGTCCGGGGCGAACAGTTTCGACATGATCGTGATCCTTCCGTTTGAACTTTTTCCGCCTCTTACCGCGGGGGTCCATCTTCGTCTTCGACGATGTTATCGCCTTGAGCTGCGTCGGTTTCCGCGACTGGCGGTCCTGTGCGGCCTTCGGCCTCTTTAGCACACCCGAGTGGCTCACGTGAAGCATGATCGTGGTGTCGCCCTTGTCAGGCGACCGCCCCAACCGTTCCCTCATCTCTTCCTTCGGCCCCACCGTGATCTCGCCACCGGCTTTCCGGGTGCCTTTGACCTCGTAGCGATACGCAGTAAGGTCCGCATAGAGTTCCGGGTCTGGCGGCAGCATAATCGTAGAGTTGAATGCCGGGTCGAGCGCTTCGCGCAGCAACCATACGGCCTGAGCCCTGAAATTACGAAACGTGAACAACCCATCGCGTGATTTTCCCGATGCACTCCGTGACCCATCAAAGGCGAAACAGTCAATATCAGCGTGCGCTAGTTGTGTCAGTGCGTCGCCAGCGTAACCGCCACCGGCATCGAGCACAACCCTGCAGCGATCGCGCATGACCTTGACGATCTCGGCAGCCGCGGTTGGCCCATCCGGTATCTCCTGGCCTTTCTTCGACAGGAAGCGCGAGAACCAGTCATCGTATCTCGACTGCACCTGAAACTTGTCGTTGCCGCCCTGCACCATGTCGGCTGCGGTCGCGGTCATGAGTTTTCCAGCCTCGGGCCGGTCCACCCAGCGCTCCTGCGCCTGGGTAATCCAGTGGCTGGGGATGACCTGCCATTCGTGATCATCACGACCCGCCGTGAAGGAGCCATACAAAAGCTGAGATCGTAGCGGTTCCGGGAGCGATTGAAGCTGTGCTCGATACTGAGTGTTTCGTAGATAGGGATTATCGTCGAGCTGGGCTTTGATGAACGTCCTGCTAAGTGCTTCATATTCCTCACCATTCCTGACGTACACGCCCGGCCCGTCAACCCACTCGGTCTCGTTTCCGACCACGATCGCCCACCTCAACTCGCCCGGAGCGGCGGCAAACGGGTGTTTCGGCTGCAACCATGGCGCAAACTCCTGCATCATCCACTCGCCCTCGCCACCACGTGGCGGGTTCGAGCCCAGAATGACGCGGGTGCGCTGTCCTTCAGTGGTAGTTCTGAGCCATGCGAGCAGGCTGAACACCTGTGAGCGGGTAAACTCACCGGCCTCGTCGAATGCCATGTAATCGCGGGCCACACCGGCGTGCTTTCGCCAGTCCAGCTCCTGCGGCAGGCCTGCAAATTTCAGCCTGCAGCGCTCTGGCTTCGGGTCCGGCTTGTCCGGGGTGGGTTGGCCTGGGCGTTCAAACACCCACAGCTTCTCGACCTTGTTGTAGTCGCCGATCTCGCCCAGCACCTCGTGGCTGAACTCGATCAGGCCGTCGAGCTGCGTCGCCTCACGCCTGAAAACGATGCCCTCGCGGTGCTCGAGCGCCATGCACCCGACCTCGAGAGCTGACTTGCCGCCGCCGGCAGCCCCACCGTACAGCAGCAAGTCTGCCTCCGAGTGGAGCGCATTGGTTTGCGGCCCCACAGAGGAGATAAACGGCTGGGCCAGAATCTGTTGGGTCATCTGGACCAGCGCAGTGCGGTCATCGGCGCTGAGCGCGTCGATGACCTTCGTCAGATCACCTAAGTCGAGTGGTATCTGCTGCGGCAGTTGCGCCATCGGCGTCGGCGGTATCTCCGTCGCTTTCGGCGTCTCCGGCAAGGCTGTCTGGCCCGCTGTCAGGGCCTCGGTCTGCGTTGGCGAGAACGGTTCCGGTGTTATCGGTTCCGGCCCCGTCACCGTCGCTGCCAGATTCCGCATCGGCTCCAGCGTCAACGCCTCTGAAGCGTGGGTGGAGGTGCGCCGGGTTGGCTGCGCCTTCGTCTGCCTGCGTTCCGCTCTGGCCTGCCGGCGCTTGTCCGGGTCGATCGTCATCAGAGTTTCCCGTCTGTGCCGTGTTCAGAGAGTTTTCTTGAAGCCCCGGGTCCGTATTTGTCTGTGGGATCGGGTTCTTCGCCGGGTCCAGCGATCCGCCGGGCCTTAGATCGTCCGGGTCTTTTTGTGGCTGGTTCGCCATCGCCGCTCTGGCCTGCGCTGTCTTGCCCTTGGCCGGGGTTTCCGACTTCGCCCTCGAGTGCACGAGGCCCTGCTTCTGTTTGCCGAGGCGGTTCTTGTTCCTCTTTTTCGGCAGTTGTCTGCGGTTTCGGTTGCTTACTTTCGTTTTCATCCTGGGCATGGTGTGTCACATCCTTTGCGTTATCCGACGGGTGTGCCGGTATGTCGAGCACTGAGACGCCCTTAGTCAGCAGCAGGGCTACGGCTTTCGCCAGCTCGAGGGTGGTGACGTCAGTGCCGCTCATTGGCACGACGCCCGTGTTGCTGACTTCGCTGTGGTCCTTCAGCTTCAAATCACGGACCACCACGTTCGCATTCAGCAGATCAGCCAGGCCACCCTGCAACTTCTGGTCATGGATAACACTCTCCACGCGGGTGACGGTTGGCAGAAATTCGGGCTTTTTTCGCAGGCCTTCCCACGTATCTGCCGAGATATCGAGGAAATTCAGCAGGCTGGTCATGGTCATCGCGCGCATCTTCTTCAGCGGCACAATGCTGGCATCGCCCTTGTAGCTGACGACTTTCGCCTCCCACAGCGGGTGCTCTTCACACCAAGCGAAGTACTCGCGAGAGGCCTCCCACAGCTGGTCAGGCAGGGCAAAAAACGGTGCGTCACCATAACTCGAGCGCGCATCCCAGAAACGTGTGATGTCGGAGCTTTGCTCGTGCATGAACTCGCGCATGCGCTGGATGGCAGTTTTTGGCTCACCATCATCGCCGTCTTCTTCGACTTGCTCGTCGTCAATTTCGGGCGGCGGGGCCTTGGCCCGTTTGCCCCGCGGGGGTTTTGGGGTGCCGGCTGATTTCAAAAAATTATTCGGGCTCGGGGCCTGGGTCATGAGCTGAATCCTACTTTGCACGAAACGTGCATCTTAAAGCTTAAAATGTCAAATCTGTTTGGAAAAAATTAAGATGCACCGACAGTGCAACTGGAAGCTGTTATTTTCGATTTTGATCCGTATTTGTTGTGTGGGTCAATGGGCACTGAACTTTCTAAAAGGGGGCACCGCTATATATGGTTTTCTGTATGGAGCTTCGCACGTTTTTCCTAGTGGCGCGCGCGCCGGGCGCGCGCAAACGTGGTGTTGCTGGCCGTCAGGTCCGCCGCGATGGCCGTAATGATCACGTTGCGTCGATAAACACGCTCTGCAGTGGAATATGCCACGTGCGCGAGCCTACAGCGTCGCCGTGCGGCGTGCAAGTCATGTGGTATTGGAGTACCGTTTTGCTACATTGCAAAATCCGTGCAAACTAGCCACGTGCCACACGGCGACCAGAAACCGGCGCGATTTTGCGCGTACGCCACGTTAACGGGAATGTGGTTAACTCACACAATATCAGTGCCGCAAACGGTGACGCTACCCGAACAGGGTGTGAGGGGTGTGAGCTGTGAGCCATGGTTCAAAACTATTTAGTAATTCCTGAACCCCCCTTTCGGATTTTGTCAAACTTTTTGGAACAGTGCTCACAGCTCACACCCTTATTTTTACTGAAATCATTGAACATTCTGGCACCCAGGGTGTGAGCCAACACTTTTTAGCCATATTATACATGCCGACAACTGAATATGTATTTTGCCAGATTGCACGATCCGTGCGACCTAGCACAACCCAGACGTGCACAACTGGCACCCGTTACACTTCGTCACATTCCTGCCGTAATCACGCTCACAGCAAACGGCCATTTTCGGACCCGAAATCACGCCATCGCTCACATTTTGCCACCCTGGATAAAAGCCCAGCAATATCAACAACTTATAGCTTCGTGCGTTTTTTCTTGCACTTTACATGCATTTGTGCATATAATGTGCACACGGCGCACATGCCGTGCACATGCCGATTTGATACCGTATCGCACCATCTGGTGCACCTAGAGGAGAGACAACCGTGAAAGTCCTGATAGCATGCGAATGTAGCGGCACGGTCCGCGACGCGTTTCTGGCACTTGGCCATGACGCGTGGTCATGCGACCTGAAACCATCCGAGACACCAAGCAACCGGCACATTCAAGACGATGTGCGCAACGTGCTCGCCTTCAGCCAATGGGACTTGCTCGCCGTCATGCATCCGCCCTGCACGCGGCTGTGCAATTCCGGCGTGCGCTGGCTGAAGAAAGCACCACCGGGCCGCACCCTTGGCGAGATGTGGGCCGACCTTGACGAAGGCGCTGCGTTGTTCTCCGCGTGCTGGAATGCAGACGTGCCGCGCATCGCTGTCGAGAACCCGGTGATGCACAAGTATGCAAAAGCCCGCATCACCAACTATCAGCCGTTTGCCCAGTCCGTTCAGCCGTGGCAATTCGCCCAGTCTGAAGACAGCGCCGACAATGAGAAAAAGCGCACATGCTTCTGGCTGAAGAACCTGCCCAAACTGACAGCCACCGGCCAGCTTGACGGCACCACGGCCCGCGACAGCGTCCACAAGGCAGCGCCCGGCGCGAACCGTGCAACCGAGCGTAGCCGCTTTTTCCCCGGCATGGCCGCTGCCATGGCACGGCAATGGGGTGGCGCTGCATTGAACGCCGTCTATGACTTCCCGCCCGTTGGCAGCTCGCCAATGGCCACCGCTTGATTGCATCGCTGGACAGCGCCCGGCAACGGCGCGCTGGCCTACCATGCAACCCCGCATGACCTAGAGGAGAGAGAACGATGTTTGACTTGCAAGCTGAATTGATCGAATGGGCAGCGCTGGAAGATGCACACCGCGCCGAGCAGATCAGCGACAGTGACCGCGAGGCGCTGGACGCCTTCCGGGTGCATTTTGAATGTGTGGACCTGAACGCCGTGCGGTTCTGCCGCTGCGTCGATCCGTCAATCTATTCCTGCTGATTGCATCGCTGGCCAGCCGGGCAACCGGCTGGCCTACCATGCAATCCTGCATGAACTAGAGGAGAGACACCCATGGGTGACCGCGCACTTGTAATTTTTCACGATGACACCACCGTTTCACCGGTGATTTACCTGCATTGGTCAGGCAGCGAGGTGCCGCAGCTCGCGGCAGCACACGAAAAGCTGATGGCCGACCGCAAGGGCGATGTGCAGTATGCCGCCGCTCGCTTCGTTGGCCTTGCGCATGAACAGATCAGCGGCAATCTTTCGCTGGGTATCTGGAATGCGGACGCCGACCTGCAAGCTGCAGTCCTGCAGATCACAGCGGACCCGACCAGCAAGGCAGCGGCCAGCGTGCTGGCCAGCGAAAGCCACGGCGACGCCGGGGTGTGCGTGATCGATTGCCGCGATTTCACGTGGAAGGCATTCGGCGGATACCTGAACAGCGCCGAGACTGACGAAGCGGACGACTAGACCGCGATTGCATCGCTGGGCCGCACCCTGCCATCCTGGGTGCGGCCCTACCATGCAATCCCGCATGACAAGAGGAGAGAACCACATGTTGCAGTTTCTGGCGCACGACACCGTTAATGATGTCGCGCTGATCAAGACCAGCTTTCAATTGCATGTGCGATACGGGCTTGACGTCAAGACCTTTGCACTGGGCGAGATAGACGCGGCAATGGTGCAGTTTCACCATGCACAGCGTCACGCGCTGGATTGTGAGGCTGTATGAAGTACCACCTGACACCCGTGTCACGTAACCGCAAGGTCGGCCCGATACCGGTCAGCACCAGCCACCGCGACACCTGCCCGACGTCCTGCCCGTTTCTGGACGCCGGGTGCTATGCGCAAGGCGGGCCGCTGTCGCTGTGGTGGGGCCGGATGATGAAACAGCCGAATGTCGGCAGTGACTGGCAGACGTTCGTGGCCAAGGTGCGCGCGCTGCCGGCTGGCCAGCTCTGGCGGCATAATCAGGCAGGTGACCTGCCCGGCACTGGCGATAACCTGGGCGTGATGTGTGTTGACGAGCTGACGAGTGCCAATGGCCGCTCGCGCGGGTTCACCTACACGCACAAGCCTCTGACCACACAGCGCGAGCGTGACGCCATCGCTAGGGCGAACCGTGACGGGTTCACCATTAATCTGTCTGCCAACTCGCCCGCGCACGCTGACGAGCTGGCCGCGCTGGAGATCGGGCCGGTTGTCACTGTGCTGCCGTCTGACCAGACGACCAACAGCGAAACACCGGCAGGTCGGACAATCGTCATCTGCCCGGCGGTCACGCGTGACGATGTGAGCTGTGCCACGTGCCAGCTTTGCCAGCGCCAGCGCGAGACGGTTGTCGGGTTCCCGGCGCACGGATCACAGCGTCTGAAGGTGACGGCAGTCACAAGAGGAGAGAAAAATGTACGGGTTTAAGACCAGAGACGAAGCACGGCAGGCAATGCGCAACGTCAAGGCGGGGCATTGCAACCGTGATGAACCTGCGGACGCGACGTACAAGGTCATGCCGCATTCATGGTACGAAGGCAACAAGCCTGCAAGCTGGGGTGTTGCCCGGTACACGCCGTACCAGCGCACCAGCGGCAACAATGAACCGCGCTTTAATGGCTTTGTCTGGTTTGCTTAGGTGTTCACCGCTGGGCCGCACCCTGGGTGCGGTCCTACCGTGCACACCGCACGATAACCCTAGAGGAGAGTAAGACATATGAAGCATGGAAAAACGATTGTTGAACTGGCTAACGAAATCCAGCGCCGTCAGGACGCGAAAGCGGACTTCGTTGCAGACACCCAGCAACTGCAGATGCGTGCCACGGCAGACGCCGCGCCCGCTCTTGTGGTGCCGGTGGCCGGTGAGGTGCAGACGTTTCCTATCCAGCAGACTGCACACCGCCAGATTGGCCAGCGCACCAATATCCCGGCGGCGTATTATGACCGCATGCGCGAGACCGCGCCGGAGTTGCTCGCAACCAACGTCAATCACTGGTTTGAGAACAACGCCGAGCGGCGCATGGTGCGCACCCTGGACGGCAAGGCGCGTGCATTCCTGTCTGACCGCTACCAGCGGATTGACAACGAACACATTGCCGAGGCCATTCTGCCGGTCCTGATGAACACGCCGGGCATTGCTATCGCCTCTTGCGAGGTGACCGAGCGGCGGCTGTACATCAAGGCAGTCAATGAGCGGTTGCGGGCTGATGTGCGCAAGGATGATGTTGTCGAGGCTGGCGTGATGATCACCAATTCCGAAATCGGTTTTGGCGCGGCATGCGTGACACCGATCGTGCATCGTCTCTGGTGCCTGAACGGTTGCGTGATCAATGACGCCAAGTTCCGCAAGGCTCATGTCGGCGCACAGGCTGACACGTCAGAGAGCGTTTACGCGATGCTGTCGGACGAAACCCTGCGGGCCGATGACAATGCGATCATGCTCAAGATGCGCGACGTTGTGAAGGCGTCGCTGGAGCAAGCGTTCTTTGATCAGCAGGTCAACAAGTTCCGCGAAGCTGCCGAGGGTGAAAAGATCGTGCGCCCGGTGGAAGCTGTCGAGGTGCTGGCCAAATCGCACCAGCTCAATGAGACCGAGAAAAACGGCGTGCTGACGTCACTCATCGAAAACGGTGACCTGACACGCTACGGGCTGTTGAACGCCGTCACGGCCACGGCCCAGACGGTTGAGAGCTATGACCGGTCAACCGAGCTTGAAGAGCTGGGCGGTAAAATCCTGGAGCTGGACCGCTCACAGTGGCACGCGTTCGCTGAAGCTGCCTAACCTGGACTAGGTGCACACCGCTGGGTCGCGCCGAGCACGGTCTAGACCGTCCGGCGCGGCCCTACCGTGCGCACCTGCACGACAACAAGAGGAGAGAGACATGCCACAGTCACGTGACCGTGTAAAATTCAAGTTCACCGATTGCGACAGCAACAAGCGGGCCGCTATGGACGCGGCCATGCGAGCCTTCAAGCTGAAACACCACGAAGCCGATAAGCTCTGGTTCAACTGTGCGGAGATCACCTGCCGTCCGTCACAGTTCGCCCGGTTCCTGATCTACCGCTCTGAAGGCGTTAGCAACAACGGGTTCCGCCAGTTCAAGGCCAAGCTGGTGGAGCAGGAATGCGAAGGGCGCTTGACCAAGCTGGACGTGTCGCAGCGGTTCCACACCGAATGCGATTGAATTGCACCCTGCCTGGGCGGGCTCATCTGATCACGCGCGGGCAGGGGTTCCGGCTGTACGTCACCGTCTGGCTGTTTGGCCGTCGGTTTCACTATATGTGGCCTGGGTGATCACCGCTGGCCAGCCCGACAC
>Ga0209633_10000310_pt1 | contig 57706 bp, 52 predicted proteins | sample Cruoilmetagenom1_FD_187290 | JGI IMG/M metagenome (GOLD analysis project Ga0209633, IMG submission 187290) | Oil polluted marine microbial communities from Coal Oil Point, Santa Barbara, California, USA - Sample 1 (SPAdes) (version 2) | ecosystem: Environmental > Aquatic > Marine > Oil seeps ... | reverse complement strand
CTGATGCCGCCATCACGAATCAAAAGGTTGCTGCCGAGCCCAACCCAATAGACCGGCTCGTCTGCTGGCAAAGTTTTCAGAAACAGCAACAGGTCTTCACGGTCTCTAGGTCGATAAAAACTATCCGCAGGACCACCCACACGCCATGATGTGTAACGTGCTAATGGTTCATTACGGCGAAAATCGCCCTGCCAGTCAGTTTTTTGCTCAGCGACCATCATCTTTATCCCTTCGAACCCTCTTGTTGCGCCTTGAGCTGATCAATAAGATTTGCTGATATCTGCCCTACATTTCCAGCACCCATTGTGACCAAAATGTCATTGGGCTGTAGCAAACCAGGAAGAACCTCGGCAAGCTCTGATGACTCTTCAATAAAAACCGGATCAACCTGTCCACGAGTACGAATAGCCCGCGCTAGAGAACGCCCGTCCGCACCTGAAATTCTCTCTTCACCCGCCGGATAAACATCCAACAGCAAAAGCGCATCACTGCCTGATAGCACATGAACAAAATCCTCAAATAGATCACGAGTACGGCTATAACGGTGTGGTTGAAAAACCAACACAAGACGCTTATCGGGCCAGCCTTTCTTGATCGCCTCCAATGTGGCTGCGACTTCGGTTGGGTGATGCCCGTAATCATCAATTAGAAGAACTTCACCTCCATCCAGCTTAATTTTTCCATTCTCCTGAAAACGCCGTCCAATCCCTTTGAATTCAGCGAGCGCCTTAATTATTGCCTCATCTGAAACGGCTAGCTCTGTCGCAACCGTTATCGCAGCGAGTGCGTTTTGAACATTATGTTTGCCTGGCAAATTCAGCGTCACCTGCAGATCAGATTCATATCCAGATCGCTTAACTGAAAAATGCGTCTTAAATCCCTCTTGCACTATCTCTTTTGCGCGTATATCTGCCTTTTCTGTAAACCCATAGGTTCTAACTGGCTTTGAAATCTCCGGCAAAATTTCATTAACCCCTTCGTCATCAAGACAAAGAATGGCCAAGCCATAAAAAGGCAGGTGGTGTAAAAATTCTATGAAGGCATCCTTTAGATTCTGATAATCCCCGCCATAGGTCTCCATATGGTCTTGGTCGATATTGGTCACAATGGCCATCATCGGTTGCAGATAGAGAAAAGAGGCGTCGCTCTCATCGGCTTCTGCCACAAGATAGGCACTCTCGCCCAAGCGAGCATTGGTTCCTGCGCTATTCAGTCGCCCACCAATAACAAAGGTTGGATCTAATTCACCCTCTGCCAAAATACTGGCCGTCAAACTTGTGGTCGTTGTTTTCCCATGCGTTCCCGCCACCGCGATTCCAAATCGAAACCGCATTAATTCCGCAAGCATCTCAGCACGAGGAATGATCGGAATTCTTCGCGCTCTCGCCTCTATAACCTCTACATTTTCTTTATCGACCGCCGTTGAAGTAACGACCACATCGACACCGACAACATTCACAGCCACATGACCGATATGGATAGCGGCTCCCAACGAAGCAAGCCTTTGTGTCATCGCTCCTTCTCTCAAATCAGAGCCTGATACATCGTAACCAAGGTTGATCAACACCTCGGCAATCCCACTCATTCCGGCACCTCCAATACCGATCAGGTGAATTTTGCGAACATGGCCCAAGCCATATTGACCCTCTCGAATTTTCTGTTCAGTCATGTGCATCAGTTCGCCTCTTTAATACAGATTTCAGCAACATTAGCGGTCGCCTCTACTTCAGCCAGCTGCCTTGCCATTTTGGCTATTTCTGACAACTCTTTTTGGTTAGAGATAAATTCCTCTAGTTTGCTTGCCAACCCTTTCGCATCGAATGCCTGCTGAGGCATTAAAATTGCCGCATCTTTTCCAGCCAAATAGCGTGCATTTGCTGTTTGGTGATCGTCAATTGCATGAGGTAGTGGCACAAAAATAGCAGGCAAGCCTACCGCCGCTACTTCGCTAACCGTCATTGCGCCAGCTCGACAAATCACTAAATCAGCCCAGCTATATACAGCTGCCATATCTTCTATAAAAGGTGTTATTTCAACCTCCACATCCAGCCCTTTATAGGCTGACTGCGCTAGCTCCAAAGTTTTCTCCCCACTTTGGTGAACAACGGCTATTTGATTCAAATCAGTGATCCTCGTTAATGCTGCAGGAACGGTCTCATTTAGCACTGCAGCCCCGAGGCTTCCTCCGATCACAAGCAGGTGGAGCTTCGCATCAGATGCTTTGAGCTCTTTTTTCAGTGCCGCCAATTTCTCTATCTCTTTACGCAGCGGATTTCCTGTAGCGATTGCAGAAACCTCTTTTTTAAAACTCTTTGGAAATGCCTCTAATACGCTTGTCGCAATCTTTGATAACAACCGGTTTGTTGTTCCCGGAACGCGGTTCTGCTCATGAATAACCAAAGGGTAACCGCTAAGGCGAGCCATTAAACCACCAGGCCCAGAGACAAACCCACCCATGCCCAACACAACATTCGGCTTTCGAGATTGAAGGACACAAGCCGCCTGCCAGCAGGCTTTAAGCAACATAAAAGGGGCCAGAAATAGTGACATCACCCCTTTTCCTCGCAAACCACTAACGGATAGCCAATCAACATCAAAACCTGCCGATGGAACAACACGCGCTTCAAGTCCACGTTTTGTGCCCAACCATGTCACATGGTGACCCTGATCGCGTAAATAATTGGCCACAGCCAGTGCTGGAAAAATGTGCCCGCCGGTTCCACCAGCCATGATCATCACATTTTTGCTCATGCTTGCAGCCCCCCTTCTCTGTTTGGGCCATCAATTTGAGCTTTTGCAGCTTCATGATGAACCCGCAGCAATAGAGCGACTGCTACGCACATAACAATCATGCTACTGCCTCCGTAGCTCATAAGCGGCAGCGTCAAACCTTTAGTCGGCAATACACCCATGTTTACACCAACATTAATAAAAGCCTGAAGCCCAAACCAGACACCTATTCCATATGCTAAAAAGGCTGAAAACTGACGACCTATTTTCTCTGCCTTCAGACCCACGCAAAACGCACGCCAAACAAAAACCCCAAAAAGAGCAATGACCGTTATTGCGCCAATAAAACCCAACTCCTCTCCAATCACTGCAAAAAGAAAATCGGTATGCCCTTCTGGCAGATAAAATAGCTTCTGCACACCACTACCTAGCCCAACACCGCTCCATTCACCCGACCCAAGCGCGATCAAAGACTGAGTCAATTGATAACCACTCCCTAGCGGATCTTCCCATGGGTTTAAAAATGCAGTGATACGCAGCATTCTGTAAGGTGAGAGCGCAATCAATAACATCGCTGTCAAAGCAAGAAAAAGCCCCAGTAGGCCAAACTGCCATAACCGCGCACCTGCCAGAAACATCAGCAAAAGTGCACACGCGACTATTACTGCCGCAGAACCAAAATCCGGTTGTTGCAGCAACAACCCACAGGCAAAAGCCATTAGAAAAAGTGGTCTGATCATCCCTTTTACTGAGGTTTGAACCGTGTTGTTGTGACGAACCAAATAACCGGCCATATAAATAAGTGAGATCAGTTTAATCACCTCCGCCACCTGCAACCGAACACCACCGATAGCCAACCAGCGAATACTGCCATTCACTTTTGCACCCAAACCTGGAACCAAAATCAGAACAAGTAAAACAAGACCCGCAATAAACAGCCATTGCCCTGTCTTTTCCCAGAAAACCGTTGGAATACAGAAAATAGCCACTGCTGCTGCCACACCAAGTGAGATATGAATCAACTGCCGCAAAGGGTAGTAAAACGGATCACCAGCTATTTTTTCCCCAAGATGTAAAGAGGCAGAAGTCATCATCACAAAACCTAAAACCACTATTGCGACTGAAACAAACATCAACGTTTTATCCAGACACAATCTGGACCCCGCCGACTTTTGAGCCTCAAATAACCGAACTGATTCCATTACAGCACTCATTGCGCTAACGCCCCCACAGCTTCAACAAAGCAATTTCCTCGCTCTTGGTAGCTCTTGTACTGATCAAGACTGGCACAAGCAGGAGAGAGAAGAACTGTATCGCTTCGCTCTGCTACTTTTACTGCAACAGAAACCGCCTCGTTCATATCAGAGACCTTGATAACCTCAGTGACTTCTGACAATACAGATGCCAATTTATCGGCATCTTGCCCCATCAAAATGGCAGCCTTAACTCTGTTTTTAGCGGATTCTGCAAGTGGCGTAAAATCAGCATCTTTACCGTCGCCACCAGCAATCAAAACCACCTTTTCAGATAGGCCTTGCAGTGCCGCTTCACAAGCCCCTACATTGGTCGCTTTGGAATCATTAATCCATTCAACGCCATCAACCTCCATGACCCACTCCATCCTGTGAGCCAACCCTTTAAATTTTGACAGTGCATCCAGCATGGCGATCATTGGGAGTCCAACCTGTTCACCTAGCGCCAGGGCTGCCAAACCATTGGCCTGATTGTGCTTTCCTTTAATCTTCAATTTACTCGTTGGAAAGAGTGGTTTATCTCCTTTCGCCAGCCAGCTTTTACCTTCAACGTTCAATATGCCGTATTGCCCTTCTTGAGGCTCATTCAGGCCAAATGTGATAACAGCTCGATCAGCTAATGCCATCTCCATCACTTCAGAGTCATCGCGATTCAAAATCATTGCGCCAGCCCCATTAAAGACCCGCTTTTTGGAATTGATATAACCTCCAAAATCGCTGTAGCGATCCAAGTGATCCTCACTCACATTCAGAACTGTTGCCACTTTTGCATTTAGCAGCTTACTGCTATCTAGCTGAAAACTGGATAGTTCAAGCACGTACAGCTCAATATCTCTATCCATTAGTAAATCAAGCGCGGGCCGCCCAAGATTCCCGCCCACAGCAACCTTTCGACCGCTTTGCTCAGCCATTAAGCCAACCAACGTCGTTACTGTGCTTTTTCCGTTCGAGCCGGTAATTGCGATAACCGGCACCTTTACCTGACAAGCAAAAAGATCAATATCACCCAGAACAGGCTTGCCATCTGACTGAGCTTTAACCAGTTCGGGCAGATCAAGAGAGACCCCTGGACTCACAACAATATGGGTTGCGAGCTCAAATAGTTCCGCACTAAAACCACCAACTGAAAGTTGCGAGTCATTTAGGAACGATCGCACGGCTTCCAGCCCTGGTGGATTTTCACGACTATCAACAGCGAACAGTCGAACCCCTTGCTCTTTCAAATAGCGCACAACAGAAAGGCCGGTCGCACCCATTCCAACGACCAGCACATTCGCATCATCCCGGTTTAGGCCGGGATAGATCGAATCTGTTTTAGTGACTAATTCTGAGCAATTCATTGTTCGTTTTTAGCGCAATTTCAGCGTTGCCAATCCAATCAAAACCAAAATAAAGGTGATAATCCAAAAACGGACAATAACCCTCGGCTCTGGCCACCCCTTCAGTTCAAAGTGATGATGAATCGGTGCCATCCTAAAAATTCGCTTCCCCGTTAATTTAAATGAGGCGACCTGCAAGATGACAGAAACCGTCTCCATCACAAAAACACCACCCATAATCACCAATACAATTTCCTGACGAACCAATACAGCCAAAATACCGAGCGCCGCACCCAACGCCAGCGCGCCGACATCCCCCATAAAAACTTGTGCGGGATAGGTGTTAAACCAGAGGAACCCCAAGCCCGCTCCAACCAACGCAGAACAAAAGACAACCAACTCACCTGCTTCGGGCAGGTAAGGAATCGCCAAATAGCTTGAGAAATTAACGTGACCGGAGAGATAGGCAAACAGCCCCAATGCTCCACCAACCATAACTGTCGGCATGATTGCCAAACCATCAAGCCCATCTGTTAGGTTGACTGCATTACTGGTTCCGACAATCACAAAATAGGTTAAAACAACATAAAACAGCCCCATCTCAAGAACGAAATCTTTAAAAAATGGAACAATAAATTGTGTTTCTGCAGGTACTAGCGCTGTGCTGTATAAGTAGACCGCTGTAACCGCAGCAACGAGCGACTGCCCTCCGTACTTTTTCCCTGCAGAGAGGCCATCACTATTTCCTTTAACAAGCTTTTGATAGTCGTCGATAAAACCGACCACCCCAAATCCCATTGTCACCAAAAAAACAACCCAGACATAACGATTACTCAGGTCGGCCCACAACAGGGTGCTAATACCAATCGCGACGAGAATAAGTGCGCCACCCATTGTTGGCGTTCCCGCTTTAGAGAAATGTGACTCCGGCCCACAATCTCGCACGTTCTGGCCCACCTTGTACTGACTCAAACGGCGGATCATAATTGGACCGACAATCAGCGAAATAGCAAGTGCAGACAGTGCACCAAGAATCGCCCGAAAAGTCAGGTACTGGAATACTCTGAATGCACCAAAATATTCCGTAAGATATTCAGCTAGTGAGAGCAGCATTTTTAGCCTCCCTTTCTTTTAGCTGATTAGATGCAAGAAGCGCCTCAACAACTCGCTCCATTTTTTGGCTTCTGGAGCCTTTAACCAAAACAATCACATCTTTATTCAGCTTTTCTTTTAATGACTCAATTAAAGAGCCCTGCTCTTCAAACCAGTAACCTTCTGCCCCAAACGCCTCAACCACCTGCTTCGCCTCTTCACCCACCGCAAACAGTCGCTTAACACCTTTCTTTTTAATTTCTCGCCCCATTTCGTGATGCAGCTCTCTGCTCCGCTCACCCAACTCGGCAAAAGCACCCAGTGCCATCCATTTTTCACCATTCATATCGCTCAGAAGATCTAGTGCAGCCGAGCAGGAGGCAGGATTCGCGTTATAGCTATCATCAATTACAACAGCCCCTTTCAGTCCCGCTAGTGCGCAAAGCCGACCTTTCACGGGAAGCATTGATTCCAATCCCTCTTTAATCTGTTCAAGCGAGCAACCGGCCGCCAAACAGGCCGCAGCTGCTGCCAGACTATTTTTCACATTGTGATTTCCCGCCAAACTCAGTGAGACCAGCACCTCTTTGTTATCCCAAGAGATTGGATAAACCGTCTTAAAGTGACCTTCTTCCAGTGAGAAACTGATCGAATCAATATCTGTGCGCACTCGCGCTTTTTCCGAGAAACCAAAACTAATGATTTCACGACTGTTCGCTAACGCTTCCCACTTACCGTAGAAAACATCATCTCTATTTAAAATCGCAACACCTTTCTCTGGCAGCGCCTCTACAATCTCACCTTTTGTTTTTGCGACTCCCTCCAAGTCACCAAAACCGGCTAAATGCGCCGCCGCTGCATTGGTTATTATCGCAATATCGGGAGCCGCTATCGTGGCGGTATATTCAATCTCGCCACGATGGTTTGCCCCCATTTCAATCACTGCATACCGGTGTTCAGACTGGAGACTTAATAACGTCAACGGCACACCAATATCATTGTTCAGGTTACCTTTTGTCGCCAACGTTTTTCCACACTTTGAAAGAATCGCAGCCACCATCTCTTTAACCGTTGTTTTACCATTACTGCCGGTTATTCCAATTAAAGGCCCTTTGAACTCTTTTCGCCACGCAGTCGCTAAATCAGCCAATGCTTTATGCGTATCGTCAACAACAACCTGCTCAATTGAAGAGGCTTGTTGCCTACTAACAAGCGCGGCAATAGCTCCATTTTTTGCCGCCATCTCAACAAACTTATTACCATCAAAATTTGGCCCCTGTAGCGCAATAAACAGCTCACCTTTCTGTAGGTTGCGACTATCACTACTCACAGCTGAAAAACTTAATTTACCAGCCCTTTCTGAGCACCTGCCACTCACAACCGAGGCAAGTTTGCAGATAGCCATTGAGCTACTCATAGTGACTTACCTCTTTTAAGGCAAGCACTAACAACCTCACGATCATCAAAGGGCTGTAATAAATCACCAATCTGCTGAGTCGTCTCATGCCCTTTCCCGGCAACCAGAATGACATCGTCAACTGTGGAGTCAGCAATAATGCGTGAGATCGCACGCTTTCGATCACGCTCAATCGTTACATCACCTAAAATTGCTTCACTAATTTCAGCAATAATTCCATCGCCATCTTCAGAGCGCGGATTGTCATCGGTCAGATAAACGGCATCAGCCTCTCTTTCTGCAGCCTGCCCCATTAAAGGCCGTTTGCCACGATCACGATCGCCGCCACAACCAAACAACACTTTTAATCTGCCCTTACAGTGTGGCTTTAAACTAATCAGGGCCTTTTCCAAAGCATCCGGTGTGTGCGCATAGTCCACAACGACTCGAGGCTGGCCCGCCACTGAAAAAAGCTCCATCCGGCCTGCAATTGGCTTTATTTGCTGTAATTTGGAAGCTGCTTTTTCAAATGAGAAACCCATTGCCAAAAGAGCTGTTAAGACTGACAGACTATTTTCTAAATTAAATAGACCGATTAGTGGAACCGCCAGCACTAATGATTGATCTTGATAGGCCACCTTAAAGCTCAGCCCCTCTTTGCCTGTAGCTGCATCGCTAGCCAATACCAGTTGCTGACATTGCCCCGCACCTTCTGGATTAGCCTGTCGACTGAAGCCCCATACAGCGACCTCCCCTGAGACAGCATCAAGCACCTTGCCGCTATTTTCGTCATCCAGATTAACGACCACAAATGAAAGCCCCTGACTTTTTAACAAAAGCAGTTTTGCCTCTATGTAGTCGTTAAAGCTCCCATGGTAATCAAGATGATCACGGCTAAAATTGGTAAAAATAGCCCCCTCAAAATAGCTTCCCGCTGTACGCCCTTGAGTCAACCCATGCGATGAGACCTCTAAAGCAACAGCCTCAGCTCCCTTGCCCTGTAGGGCTGCCATAATGCGATTTAGCTCGACTGCATCGGGAGTTGTATGTGTCGTTTCATGCCAATCATCACTGACCCCCCAGCCTAATGTACCTATCGTGGCACAGGCCACTTCACCCGCTAGAGATTGCGCTAAAAAATGTGTGCAAGAGGTTTTTCCATTTGTCCCCGTCACACCAATCAACCGTAGTGATTTTGATGGCTCCCCATAAAAACGGCTAGCAATCACCCCAATTTTGCTTGCTAATTCTTTAACCGGAATTAAGAGGGACTCTAGCTGTAATGATCCAGCCAACGACTGCCCTCCCTCGGCTGGATCATAGGCGATTGCAACAGCGCCAAGCCCAACAACTTGATTCGCAAACTGCAATCCGTGCGCCTGAGCGCCCGCGCAAGCAAGAAAAAGATCACCTTGAGCAATGTTACGGCTATCTGATTGCAAGCCGCCAACCACACAATCATTAGCAGGGGTGACATCAGCAAAACCAGCCAATAACTGCGCCAGCGATTGTCCTTTTATTAGTTGTTCAGCGGCCATCATAGTGCCCGCCTTTGTCTGATTCCAACCTGGAACATATCGCTGGCAAGATCAGGTTTACTACCCGATAGCCTCAACACTCCAGCCATCACTTTTGAGAACACCGGTGCAGCAACTGTGCCACCGTAATACTTCTCGCCTGCTGGATCATCAATCATTACAGCCATTGCCAACTGCGGATTACTCACAGGCGCAAAGCCAGCAAATAGCGTCTGATACCGATCGTCAGAATAGCCACCTGCGCCTGCCTTTTTAACCGTTCCAGTCTTTCCAGCCACACGGTAGCCATTAACTCTTGCTAGCGGAGCCGTTCCCTCATCACCTACCACTTTTTCAAGCATAAGCTGCAAAGGCTGAGTGGTTGACCTCGAAAAGATCTGCTCTCCAGCCACCTGCTCTGAACGCTTCAAAAAAGTAACTTCAGGAATCGTTCCACCGTTCGCCAATACAGCATAAGCCCGTGCCAGCTGAAGCGTTGAGACGGACAAACCATATCCGTATGACATCGTAGCCTGTTCGATCTTGTGCCAACGGCTATAGTCCGGCAAACGGCCACTTGCCTCCCCAGGAAAACCTGCGGCAGATGCCCGCCCAAACCCCAAATGATCGTAACAGGCCCATAGCTGTGACGGCTCAAGCTTTAAGGCAATTTTGCTGACCCCCACATTGCTAGATTTCTCCAGTATCCGGCTAACACTCAAGAGACCCGGTTTGCCATGATCGCTTATACGATGACGCCCTATGTAGTAATGGCCAGGCGATGTATTGACAGCGCTATTCTCACTAATAACCCCGTTTTCTAATCCGCAGGCCACAGCAAAAGGTTTTACCGTTGAACCTGGCTCAGAAACGTCTGTTACTGCACGATTACGGCGTGAGCCACTTTTACTGGAACTATTGGGATTAAAAGAGGGCTGACTAACCATTGCCAACACCTCTCCTGTTTGAACATTTAGCAAGACAAGCGAGCCGGACTTGGCATTATGCATTTTGACAGCCGCTTTTAGCTCGCGATAAGCAAGGTACTGCATATCTAAATCGATACTTAAAACAAGATCCTTACCCGCTTCGGCCGATTGAATCAGCTCAACATCTTCAATAATTCTTCTTTTACCATCACGAACAATCCGCTTGCGGCCATCATCACCATCCAACCACTCTTCGTAGGCCAGTTCCAACCCCTCTTGCCCGACATCATCAATATCGGTAAACCCAACCAACTGTGCAGCCACTTCACCCGCAGGATAGTAGCGACGGTATTCCGTCTGAAAATAGAGCCCGGGCAATTCAAGCGCAGCTACCCGTTCAGCTAAAGCAGGATCGATCCGTCGCTTTAAATAAGCAAAACTTTTACTTCTATCAGATGCAAGCCGCGCAATTTTACTGTCAGAAATAGAAAGCAGTTTTGATAACACCTTTTTCTGCCCAACGCTCGCCTCAAACTCACCCGGATTAATCCAAGCCGACTGAACAGGTGTGCTTATCGCAACCGCATCGCCATTTCTATCAAGAATCTTGCCCCGATGCGCAGATACGGGAACCACTCTCATATGGCGAATATCCGCTTGGCGCTGCAGAAAATCTTTCTCAATCACCTGTAGTTTTAAAGCCCGCCCTACAAGCGCAACTGCCAACAGCAAAAACAGAACCAACAACAATTTACGCCTACCTGAATAGGTAAGCGTAAGTTTTGATTCGGAATTGTCGCTAGCGAAATTCACGGCTTTAAATAGACAATTTCTTCACGATCAGGAATGATCATATGCAATTTCTTAACAGCCAACCGCTCAACCCGTGCATGCGTTGCTAGCGTGTTTTGCTCCAACTGAAGCTGCCCCCATTCCACATCGTAAAAATCCAGCTCCCTTGTTAACTTCTCAATAGATGTAAAAACCTTTCTCGAGCTGTACTTGCTGTAGACGACCGCAAATGCAGAGACCACAACAGCCATAAATAAAAGCAACAAAACAAGCCTTTCAACTGATGTCATAACATTTTCTCCGCAACTCGGAGCACCGCACTACGTGAACGCGGATTTCTATCTACCTCATTTCGGCTGGCTTTAATTTTTTTACCAACCGGCTTCAAAACAGGATGATAATCAGAGGCGCGAACAGGCAAGTCTTTTGGAAAGACCCCCCCTTTTGACTGCTCTCGTATAAACCTTTTTGCAATACGGTCCTCTAGAGAATGAAAAGAGATAACCGAAAGCCGCCCACCTTTCCCTAAAACAGAAACCGCCTGCGACAGCAGATCGGTCAATTCACTCAACTCGCCATTCAAATGAATTCTTATTGCCTGAAATGTTCGTGTTGCCGGATGCTTTCCCTTCTCTTTAACAGGGATAGCATTCTCAACTATCGAAGCAAGCTGAAGGGTCGTCGTTAAACCCCCCTCTTCACGCGCAATCACAATGGCATTAGCGATTCGCTTGGCAAAGCGCTCCTCACCATATTGACGAATGATCTGGCGCAAAGCCTCCTCTTCTACTGTTGCTAGCCACTCCGCAGCCGTCTCTCCTGATGCGCGATTCATACGCATATCAAGCGGCCCATCTTTCATAAAACTAAAACCTCGCTCAGCTTGATCAAGCTGAGGAGAAGAGACCCCTAAATCCATCAGCACACCAGACACCTTTCCGGTCCAGCCTCGCTTTTCAACCTGAGATGCTAAGGCCGTATAACTTCCATGCTCCAATTCAAACCTGGTATCTTTCAACAACTGTTGTGCATTCATAGAATTCACCGCATCCAGATCTTTATCTAGGGCCAGCAATCGGCCCGAAGCCCCCAACCGCTCTAATATTTCTCGACTGTGGCCACCTCGCCCAAAAGTACAGTCGATATAAATACCATCTTCCGCAATATCCAGCCCCTGTACCGCCTCTTCCAGCAGCACCGTCTCATGCATGGCTTCCATTCCCGCAAGCCCCTAAAATGAAAGAGAGCCAAGCTCTGGCGCAAGATCATCCAAGTCTTCCAGACTCTCCTCATTAAGCCATTCATCTCGACGAGCATTCCATACCTCTTCATCCCAGAGCTCAAACTTATTGCCCTGACCGATCAAAACAGCTTTCTTGTTTAGCCCTGCAAAATCACGCAATGGCGCAGATAACAGAACACGCCCCTGCCCATCCATTTCACATTCTGTCGCGTGACCAATCAAAAGCCGCTGCAACCTTTTGGCCTGCTTATTTAACGAGGGCAATCGAACCAGCTTTCGCTCTATTTCTTCCCATTCTGGTAGCGGGTAGACTAGAAGACATTTATCTCTATCAACGGTGACCACCAACTGACTCGCACACGAACCCATCAACTCCTCTCGGTAACGAGTAGGAATCGCAAGCCGCCCCTTTGCGTCCAAATTGATGTTATTAACCCCGCGAAACAAAATTCTCCCCTTTAACCCACTTTTCTCCACTTATCCTCACTATAGGAACGAAAACAGCTATAGTCAACCCTGTTTTTCTATAAATTCTTCCTTTTATGACAAAGACTTAGCGCTTTTTTGAAGCAGGTCTCACTTAATAAAAAAATAGGCAAAAGAAAGGCTTTTCTAATCATTGAGTTGGCGAGCTTTATTAGAAAAATTCTCGCTTTTGAAAAAGAGAAGTAAAAATAAGAAAAATTTAGTCTCCTAAAATTAAATCTCACCCATAAAAAAACCGCAGACTATTTCAAAATAGTCTGCGGTTTTCAGTTAGAAATTGAGTCAACCGATAAGCCGGGTTCTGTCGTGGACAATCATTCATCTGGATAATACGTCACCGCATATCTCAAGCAACCTACCCAGAAGCCGTGCGAGCAACACGATGTGGCGAACCACTGCCTCTCTATTTGGTCTTGCTCCGGATGGGGTTTACCATGCCACAAACTGTTGCCAGTTGCGCGGTGCGCTCTTACCGCACCCTTTCACCCTTACCCTTTCTTTTACAAGAAAAGGCGGTCTACTCTCTGCTGCACTTTCCGTAGGCTTGCACCTCCCAGGCGTTACCTGGCATCCCGCTCTATGGAGCCCGGACTTTCCTCCATTCCTCCGCAAGGGCGAAACAGCGATTGTCTAGTCAACTCAAGTAGCAATTTTACTGTTGATAGAGATAAAATCCTACCGTTCTTTTTCATGCAATTTAGTCAACAAGTTCTCCATTCTATCCAGCCGGTTTCCAATAGACTCAGACTCCTCTTCTAGAAAACCCTGTTCAGCCTCCTTCTTTGCTTTCTCTCCACAATTAAATGTCTCCAAGCACCAAGCAAACTCTGCACCCATTAGCGTGATAGACCAACTCAAGAATATCCAGACAAGAAAGACAGGAATGGTCGACATCGCACCATAAATAGCCTCATAAGCAGGAAAGCTTGTAATGTAAAAAGCAAACCCCTTTTTCGCCAACTCAAACAACAGAGCAGCAGCAACGCCCCCTGCAAAAGCTGCTCGAAAAGTGACTCGGCAGTTAGGCACCACGATGTAAAGTAATGTAAAGGCGAGTAACTCCATGAAAAATGGCAACACCCTCAAAAGCCCTAGCTTTTCGCCATAAGAGGCCGTCTCAGAAAGCAGCGGAAGCGAAACAACATACGATGAGATAGCCAGGCTAATACCGATAAGAACTGGCCCCAATGTCAGCACCGACCAGTAAACAATAAAGCGAGCAGCTGGTCGACGAGGCTTACTGTTGTGCCAAATCGCGTTTAAAGACGTATCAATTGCAGCCATCATCATTATCGAGGTAATCACTAGGAATATCAGACCAGGCCCCGTCAGTTTGGAGGCATTCGCTGAAAACTCCTGTATATATTGATGAACCACCTCACCCGAAGCGGGGACAAAGTTTTCAAAAACAAAACTCTGCACCTGGAAACTAACATCTTCAAACAGTGGAAATGCAGTAAAAATAGAGAGCATTACTGCCATCAAAGGAACCAACGAAAGCAGCGTTGTGTAACTAAGCGCTGTAGCGTGCTGCAGGCAATTATCAGATAAAAAATGCCGCCAGAAATAATGAGCGAACTGGTGAGCACACTCTGCTTTACTTTGGCCTACCTCTTCCACCTCTGAATTTAGCATTCTTTGTCACTCACCGAGGAAATTGCTCTTTTTTAAAAATCAAAGCCGTGCTGTGATTGTAGCGTTTAGCTATATTTATGCAAAAACAGCCCGCCCCTAACCCACCAATCTCAATGCCTCTTGATAGAGTAGCTTCTTCTTTACTCCAGTAATCTCTGCAGCCAACTCAGAAGCCGTCTTTACCGAACAGCTTTTCAACAGCACCACCAATATCCGTTTCTGCTCACTCGTTAATCTGTTATTTTTCTTCAGACTAGGAGCACCTTCAAGCAACACAACAAATTCACCTTTCTGCCCATGCGGGTTATCTAAAATAAGTTCACATATCTCACTAACTGTGGCGCTCAAAATTGTTTCATGAAGTTTAGTCAGCTCCCGAGCAACAACAATTTTTCTTTCTGGCGGGAAAACAGCTTGCACATCTTCAAGTGCCGCTAAAATTCTGTGACTTGATTCATAAAAGATGGATGTCTCGTTTCTCTCCATAAAACCGGCAATCACAGCACGGCGTTTACCTGATGTCCTGGGCATAAAACCATAAAAGGTGAAACTGTCCGTCGGCAACCCGCTAACAGAAAGCGCTGCTATTAAGGCTGAAGCTCCGGGAACGGGCGCTACCGTAATGCCTACTTCACGCGCACGGCGTACCAGCGAATAACCCGGATCACTTATTAATGGTGTCCCAGCATCAGAAATTAATGCGATAGATTCTCCGTCTTCCATACGCTGGATTAACCGCTCAGCCATCGTCCCTTCGTTATGCTCGTGATAGGCTTGCAGAGGCTGGTCAATACCATAATGCTGCAGAAGCGGCCGGCTATGACGCGTATCCTCCGCTGCAATCAAATCAACCCCCTTCAGTGTCTCGACTGCCCTGAGAGAAAGATCCGCAAGATTCCCAATAGGGGTTGCCACAACAAATAGCGTCCCAGTTTTATTTGACACCACGCACTCCTGAATGAATACTTTGATAAAATCGACTGTTAGCTATATATAATGCCAGATAGTTAACAGTTGCAGACCGAATTTTACGATAAGCTACTCTGATGAACTCCCCAAGAAGCCCCTTCTTAGCCTTTATTTCCTGTGCTCTATTAACTGCCCTTCTTTTTAGTGGCTGCACAACAACCCAACCATGGAAGCCTTCAAAAAAAGAGATCTCGCCAGAAACGGTACAGGCCGAATCTTTTCTCGAGCAGGGCAACTATAACGCTGCCGCTCAGGAGTTCCTGAAGCTAGCTGAAAAAAGCAGCTCCCCTTTGCGCGAACATTATCTGACTAGGGCGGCTGAGGCATTCATCCATAGCGGCGATATTATTTCTGCCATTAACACAGCAGATGGTATCGACACCTCATCGCTTTCAGCACACAGCCAATATCAATTAATACTGCTATATAGCCAAATTGATATCAGCATGGGAAAGCCTGAACAGGCACTTGAACGACTCGACAAGATCTCCATTTCTGAGCTTGACCCTGGCTTCCAAATCAACTATCACACATTGCGAGCAAGCAGCTATTCGGTAATGGGCAACCTTATTGAAAGCGCGCGTGAACGCATTTTACTTGCCTCCCTTCTCTATGACCGAGATGCCACTGAGCAAAATAACGCCGCAATTTTTGAAGGGCTATCTTTACTCTCCAACACCGCATTAGAGGCACTTCAGCCACCCGCCCCCGACACCCTTGGCGGCTGGATGGCACTTGCTCGAATTCTAAAACCGGCCACAAACGACCAAGCACAAACTGATCGAGAAATAGATGATTGGCATCAACAGTTTCCAAACCATCCTGCTGATGTTGAGACACTCCGTTATAAAAAAACGGTTCAAATTGCGACCTCAGAAATGCCCAAGTCTATTGCCTTATTCCTCCCACAGTCTGGTGGTTTCAGTAAAGCAGCACTGGCCATTCAGAAAGGCATTATCTCAGCCTACTATCTAAACAAAGAGAGTGCAGCCCCAACGATTCAGCTATACGATACAGAAAAAGCTAACATTAAAGAGCTCTACAAATCCGCTATTGAAAATGGTGCGCAGCTGGTCATTGGGCCTCTTAAGAAAAAAAGAGTTTTAGAGCTCTCACAATCGGAACTCTTGCCAATACCTGTTCTTGCACTTAATCAACATAAGCAGGATGCAGCTGCCCAAGCTAACTTTTACCAGTTCAGCTTAAGCCCAGAAGATGAGGTGGAACAGTCGGCTGCAAGTGCTTGGCTAAAAGGACACCGAACAGCGCTAGTTCTGACGCCCGCATCCAACTTTGGCCATCGGCTTGCCAGCCATTTTGCTGACTACTGGCAAGCGCTTGGAGGTGAAGTCCTTGAAGCTCAAAACTACCCTCCTAAACAGAGTGATTTTTCCGCACCTATTCAACAGCTGCTCAACCTAGATGCAAGCCAGTTACGTTACAAACGGATAAGGCGACTACTCAACCGAGATATTAAGTTTGAACCACGGCGCAGACAGGATGCTGACTTCCTATTTCTTGCTGCAACAATCCGCAACGCCCGGCTGATCAGACCTCAACTAAAATTTTTTCGAGCATCTCGGCTACCTGTTTATGCTACTTCCCACCTCTACAATGGCCAAGACAACCCCTCTCAAAATATCGACCTCAATGGCATAACATTTACAGATATTCCATGGGGTAAGCCCGTGCCAGGAGGTAAAGAGCAGACCAAAACAGACACCCTCCACACAGTCAGCCAAGCCTGGAATAATATCCCAGCACAAGAGCAACGATTATTTGCTCTCGGTTTTGATGCCTATAACGTCATACCCCAACTGGCCAGACTCAAACAAACAAGCACCTCTCAATTCAGCGGGCTATCCGGCAAACTTTACCTTGATGAACAAAACCGACTTCACCGCCAGCTAGAGCTGTTTTATTTCAGAAAGGGAATTGCTAAGCCTCTTGGGATTGCGCCACACCTAAAGCCTACAGCTATCACACCTCCTGAAGTGTTATCTGAAACAGGGATAACACTGAACGCCATCGAGTAAAAAAATCCAATATGCCGAAGAGCACAGAAATCGGCCAGAAGGCAGAAGGCCAAGCACTTGCATACTTGGAGTCTAAAGGCCTTACACTGCTAGAGCGCAATTACCGTTGCAACCGAGGTGAAATTGACCTCGTTATGGATGATGATGGCACACTTGTATTTGTAGAGGTTCGCTTCCGCAAGCACAACCACTTTGGTTCGGCGCTCGAGAGCATTAACCATACAAAACAGAAAAAAATCATCACCAGCGCGAAACACTATCTTGCGCATCACACAGAAGATAGAGCCATCCGCTTTGATGCCATTGCACTAACACCCACAACCTCAAAACTTGAGATACAATGGATCAAAAGTGCCTTTGAGGCTTGGAATTAAAAACAATCAAATCATTTGACCGCCATGAACATTCAGCAACGTATTCAAGAAAACTTTTCAGCTAGCATTCAAGCCAAAGAAGAGGCATCCAATTCGCTGGGTGAACCCATCCAGCAGGCAGCTCAAAAGATCACCGATTGCTTCCTTAATGGAGGGAAAGTACTCACATGTGGAAATGGTGGATCAGCCGGTGATGCGCAACATTTTTCATCGGAAATGCTAAACCGTTTTGAAATAGAGCGCCCCAGCCTACCTGCCCTTGCGCTTTCAACAGACACCTCGACAATCACCTCGATTGCAAACGACTATCACTACGATGAAATCTTCTCAAAACAGATTAGAGCACTAGGTCAAAGCGGTGATGTTCTTCTGGCTTACACAACCAGTGGCAACTCTGCCAATGTATTGCAGGCGACAGAAGCTGCCCATGAGCGAGATATGTCAGTCATTGCTGTGACAGGAAAAGAGGGTGGCGCACTTGCACCGCTGCTTATAGAAAATGACATTGAACTTCGCGTCCCGAACCAATCTACCGCTCGCATTCAAGAGGTTCACCTTCTGATCACGCACTGCCTGTGCGACCTTATTGATCGCCAGCTTTTTGGTGAATAAAACAATGAGACACATCTCACTAATAGCTCTGACTGCATTGCTCACCACCTTTATTTTAAGTGGCTGTACACCTGCCATTATTGGAGGAGCAACTGTCGGGGCAGGCGCGATACATGATCGTCGCTCAACTGGAGCCGTAATCGATGACCAAACTATTGAACTGAAAGCATTAAGCAGATTCTTTAATGACAACCAGATTTCCAGTAGCACACATATCAATGTCACCGCCTATAACGGCATCATTCTATTAACGGGTGAAGCCCCTAGTGAATCACTTCGCAATAAAGCCGTTTCCCTTGTTAGAACCATCCCAAAAGTACGAAAGATTCATAACGAGATTAGCCTGTCTGCCCCTAGCGCAATGATTGCCAGAAGCAGCGATAGCTACATCACAAGCAAAGTCAAAGTCTCCCTATTTGGGATTCAAGATATCAAGGGCTTTGACCCCACACGCGTCAAAGTTGTAACCGAAGATGGAACCGTCTATTTAATGGGACTTTTATGGCCTATAGAGGAGCAGGCCGTTGTTGAGATGACCCGCAGAGTCGGTGGTGTTCAACGTGTTGTTAAACTGTTTGAGCACATTGAATAAACCTTTGCTGAGCGAGCTCGGCACACTATTTTCTGATAACAATCTCCTTACAGAACCAACTGAATGCTGGCCCTATGGTTACGATAATAGCCGCCGCCACGCCTCCCCAGACGCGGTTGTATTCCCAACCACCCATGAAGAGATTGTCGCGCTCGTTAAACTCTGTAACCAACATAAAACACCCCTCATAGCCAGAGGACGGGGCACGGGAACAACCGGAGCAACAGTCCCCACCTCAGGCGGTGTTATTCTCTCTATGGAGCGAATGAACCGCCTGATCGCATTTTCTCCTGAGAATCGATATATCACTGCCGAGCCAGGTATAACCAACGGGGCTTTGCAAAAAATCGCAGCAGAAAAGGGGTTCTTCTGGCCACCCGACCCAACTAGCTCAGCCTATTGCTCTATCGGTGGAAACCTTGCTTACAACTCCGCAGGCCCACGTGCAGTTAAATATGGCACGCCACGAGAAAACTGCCTCGGCCTAAGGATCGTCACCGGAGATGGCCGTGAAATGCGCACTGGCACCTTCACAAGCAAGGGTGTTGTTGGCTATGACCTAACGCGCTTAATAATCGGTTCAGAAGGGACCTTAGCCATCATCACCGAAGCAACTCTAAAATTAACACCGCGCCCCCAAACAAAGCAGACTCTACAGGCAATATACAAAAATGTAACTTCCGCAACCCAAGCGGTTGCTAGCATTATGGCCCAGCCAGAGACACCTTGTGCTCTTGAATTCATCGATAAAAATGCAATCAATATGGTTCGCCAATACTCAACGGTTAATCTACCTGAGCAGGCAGGCGCACTGCTAATGATTGAAATAGATGGCAATAAAAACAGCATTTGCCACTCTGTCGAGGCGGTTAAAAGTGCCGCCACAAATGAGGGATTACTCTCGTTAGAAGCTGCGCAAACTGAAGAGGAAACCGGCGCGTTATGGAAAACCCGAAAAGCACTCTCCCCCTCTCTGCGCAAAATTGCACCAAAGAAAATAAATGAAGATGTTGTCGTGCCCGTCGCCAACCTGCCTGAGCTAATCTCACGACTTGATGAACTTTCACTACAATTCAACTTACCAATCGTGAATTTTGGGCATGCTGGGAATGGCAATATTCATGTCAATCTACTTATTGACCCCGATAATCCTGGCGAAAGTGAAAAAGCCTCTCGCTGCTTAACCGCTCTATTTGAGATCGTATTAGAGCTTAACGGAACGCTTTCTGGGGAACATGGTGTTGGACTTGAAAAGCGTGATTTTGTTGAAAAAGAGTTAGGGCACGACTCGGTCGAATTGATGCACTCAATAAAGCGACAATTCGACCCACTTGGAATACTTAACCCAGGAAAGATGCTCCCGTTTTAAAGGCTAATCCAGAAAATCTATTCTCATAGAGAGGTCTACGGCCTCTACATTTTTCGTCAGTGCGCCTACCGAAATAAAATCAACACCTGTTTCTGCAATTGCGCGAATCGTCTCAAGGCTTACATTACCCGATGCTTCGAGTTTCGCCTGACCTTTATTCAACTCAACAGCTTTCCGTAGCATTTCAGGATCAAAATTATCCAATAACAAAATATCTGCGCCAGCAGAAAGCGCCTGTTTTGCCTCATCTAGAGATTCGACCTCGACCTCCACAGGCACACCAGAACCTAGCACCTTAGCTGTAGAAACTGCGGCCAGAATAGAACCGGCTGCCAATATATGATTTTCCTTAATTAAAATGCCGTCATAAAGTCCTACACGATGGTTAGAGCAACCACCACAGGCAACAGCATATTTCTGTGCTTTTCTAAGTCCAGGAATTGTCTTGCGAGTATCTAGAACACGCGCCCCCGTCCCTTCAACCGTTTTTGCATACTTTTGTGAAATCGTCGCTGTCGCAGAGAGTGTTTGCAATAGGTTAAGCGCTGTTCTTTCACCTGTTAACAAAGCCCTGGCAGAACCTTGTAATGAGCAGAGCTGCGTTCCCGCCTTAACAAACTCACCCTCCTCTACAAGCCAGCCTATCACCACCTCATCATTCAGCTCATGAAAAACCGTTTCAAACCATTCTCGGCCACACAAGATCATATCTTCACGCGTGATAACTTTAGCTTGCGCCTCGACCTGCTCAGGAACAATTTTAACCGTTAGGTCACCAGAGCCAATATCCTCGCGAAGAAACAGCAGAATACTGTCGCGATCTAAAAAGTCAGAAGAATTTATCTTGGACACTTCGCTAGCCTCAAATTACGCAATTATTGATGAACTAGTAATTATCTCACAAAGAGGTGATGCGGTAGTAGGATCCACCGAAAAACACTAAGGGGTCACTATTTCCTGATCTTTTGGGCCTGCTTTCAAGGTCGTCATCATCGCCGCCAAAGCACGCTCCATTAATGGCATCTTCGTTTCATTAACGATGCGAATGGCGCCTCGCCTCAGCTCCGCTGCCAAGCCTTGTTGGCTTAACTCAAGCACTTTTGCACCTTTCCTATCGACAAAAACAGACACTGACGTCACTTGGCTTTTCCAAGAGAGTTTCAAGCGAACAACCTTCTCATCACGGTCTACGTCAAACCATTGACCAACATCCAGTGCTTTTGCTTTATCCACAAAATCATCATCCAAAACCTCTTCCCTTGACACAGAATCAGATGAAAGAACAATCTCTTCTGAATCAAAATCCCCTTTATCAGAAAGGAGGTTATTTGCAGAATCCTGACCTGTAGAATCCGAACTAATAAGCTCTTCAAGAAGTACATCGCATGCCTCCTCAATCTCCTCTTCACTTTTGGATGGCAAAAGAACAGCTTCCTCAACCATCTTTTCTTGAGCTTCATGAGTCCCTTTTAAGCAAGCAACGTGACACTGCTCGAGATCTTTAAAAAAACTGGCCATTTCATGAGAGTCTACCGAAATATTTTCCAGTCCAATTCTTAGCTCTTTAATCAATAAAGGGATCTCTCGCAATATCTTTTGTTTCGCATCTACTGACTCAGGTGGAATAACACTCTCGACTAAACGGCCAATCATCGAAACAGAGCGTTCTAATCCCTCCGGCTCCCGCTCGACTCTTAACGCCGCCAACACGACAACATCCTTCCAAATCCCTTCAATAAAATCTTTTACAACAGAAGGAACTCGCTTACCTTGCAGTTGTTTTGCAACCTCATAAACAGCCTGTTTTTTTGCAAGCAGCAATTTTTCCTTACTTTCTGAGACCTGTAATGTACGCCCTTCTAGAACTTGACTCCGCTTTTGGTCCTTATCAAGAAAATCACTAAACTCCCCCAACAAGCTCTCGAATAGCTCATTGTTATTGTCAAATCCATTTAAGATCTGCTCAACAATTGACTCAATCTCAATATAGGCTGGGTTACGCGAATCACAGTCATCATTACTCAGCTCAACACCCGCTTTTGAAAGTCGATTGAGTAGCTCTCTGGCAGGATGCTCTTTTTTCGCGAAAAAGCCTTTATCCATAATCGCAACCTTGAGCATCGGTATCTGGAGACGCCCCAAAAGAGCTTTAACTGAGCTGGGTAAGTTTTTATCTTCGAGAATATAGTCGAAGACCATACCAACCATATCAATAACATCTTCCTCCATTGAAGCAAAAGGCCGCTTGTTACCACCAGGTTGTTGCTCACCTAACGTATTTGCCAAGTAAACCTTAAGCTCATCTCCACGAAGCAGTGACCCTGAATGACTATTCGTAATATTGTTTTGAGCCAGATTCAAAACATCTATCACCTCATTTATTTCATAAACGGGCCCAGAGCCCGCGCCAAGAGAATAGCCACTATCGCTCCCTTCACGATAAGCCCCGACCAGATTTTGTAACGAACTAAAAAGCTCGAACTGCTCTGGACTCAATTTCTCTTCAACTACCTCTTCAGCACTTTTAAGACTTTTTGAGTTTGGGCCTGAGGCCTCTTTTCTAACCTTCTTCTGGATCTTTGGTAAAACACCTTCACCGATAAGCAACGCATTCAATTCTGCGTAAATGATGCCCATATTTGACAACACCAACCGATCAAAAAGTTTATAGACAACCAGTTTAATATCCAGATTCAAGTCTAAAGGGCTGAGTGTTGACCTAAACATCTGACAAAGCTGCGCCGGTGCAACAGGGTTTTGACACTTATCTACTTTATCAATATTGAGCAACACCGAGAACCGTTTATTAAGCGCATATAACTCACCGTGATAACGATTCTCTCCTTTATCGACCATCGTGGTGATTGCTAAACTTTCCTCCAACTCCTCCTCATCAACCAAACTAAATTCACTCTCCTCACTTTGGTTACTCTCAGCAACTTGCGTAAGCTTACCTTCCCAGAAGGTATCGTAACCACGCTCAATGGCCCCTAGATAATTATTTTGCATACTCGAACGCTCTTTGCGCACATAACGCATTGCGTCGAAGTATGAAGTCTGTAACGAACTATTTTCCGCTTTATCAGACAACGCAAAGAGTTCATCATCTATCTTCTCAAAAAAACCTTTCAGTATTTCTGAAAAACGAGTTGATAAAACCTGTCTCCCTTTAGGGATAAACTGACTATTTGCCTCTTTTGTAGCCATTTTCGTTGCTGAATGCACGCCTTTAAAGTCTAAAATATTTTGATTACTACGAGCCATTTCATTATCCCCTGTAATCGCTATAGCACGACCACCTTGCCTTTTCGACTAACTTTGTTGACAGCCATTTTCACTCTTTGTTACAAAGTCTAATAAGGCTTGAAACACAAAAGTGTGATGGAGTCGGAGAATAAAAGTTTTTTATAATGCAAACTTCACTTTAATACCCACTATATCGACCGCACCTCAATCACCTTGAGTATAGACATGAAAATAAAAAATGGCTGGATAGAGGGCGTTCAATCTCTTATCTCTCCTAATTTCGATGAGCGCCCATTAAACTGCGAACCTAGCCTAATTGTTGTTCACTGCATCAGCCTCCCACCTGGTGAATTTGGTGGAAACGGGATTAACCAGCTTTTCACCAACAACCTTTCTGCTGATGAACACCCATATTTTAAAAAGATTCACCATTTAAAAGTTTCGTCACACGTTCTAATTCGCCGAAACGGGGAGATCATTCAATACGTCTCTTTTCTGGATCGGGCTTGGCATGCAGGTAAATCTATTTATAAAGGGCAGGAAAGCTGCAATGATTACTCTATCGGAATTGAGCTTGAGGGAACCGAAGAGGTTGCCTATACGACGAAGCAATACAACCAGCTCTCCCGCGTCATAAAAATGCTCTTAGAAAGCTACCCATCTCTTTCACCAAAGCATATTACTGGCCATAGCGACATTGCTCCTGGTCGAAAAACAGACCCCGGCCCCTCTTTCGACTGGGATCACCTTTTTTCATCGATTAACCACTCAGGAGCCTCAGCATGAACAGAGCCGTCTATTTTGCACATGGCAAGGAAAGCGGCCCTTGGGGGACTAAAATCCGGGCACTTGCCGAGGTTGCTAAAGCCCAAGGGTTTGAAGTTTTTAGCCCTGATTACGCTTCGATCTCATCACCCGACAAAAGAGCACAGAAGCTTATTGAAAAAATTGCGAATAACGAACCAAATGACCAATTGGTTCTTGCTGGATCAAGTATGGGGAGTTATGTCTCAACGATTGCTTCTGAAACCATTCAGCCGAATGGCCTTTTTCTACTAGCACCCGCCTTTTATCTGCCAGGCTATAACAATCAGAATCCCACACCATCTGCTAAAACTGTTTTAACCATACATGGCTGGGATGATGAGGTGGTGCCGGTCGAAAATGCCATCCGTTTCTCAAAACAACACAGAACCACATTGCACCTGATTGATGGCGATCATCGCCTGACTGAGCAACTCCCTCAACTATGCCAACTGTTTGAGCGTTTTCTAGCCGACCTAAGCAGTTGACCCAGTCTCTTTCCTAAAGCTATCACAAAGCATCATCACAACACCTATACAGATAGCTGAATCGGCAACATTGAATGCAGGCCAGTGCCAATCCCCATAGAACACATCTATAAAATCGATAACATAACCGTAAAGAATGCGGTCAATCACATTTCCAAGCGCACCACCTAAGATCAGTGTTAGGGAAATTGCCATCCATTTGTCATTAGCCGGCAACCGGGCCACCCACACTGCAATCACAACGCTGACAACAAGTGCCAACCCGACAAAAAACCAGCGCTGCCATCCACCTGCATCACTTAGAAAGCTAAAAGCCGCCCCTGTATTTCGCAGATAAGTAAGCTGAAAAAAGGAGTTTAATTCAATGGTCTGGTACAGCTTCATAGAGGCATCGACCCAGAGTTTTGTCGCCTGATCAAGAAACAAAACAATCGCTGAAATGGATAAAAACTTTAGCACCTAGCCAACCTTAAACAGTCTGAGTTATGCCCGCAGGGCATAAGTTTCATTGCACCCGCAGGGCATAACAAAGCGGAAAATGAAGAATTTCCGCTTAACTCAGCTTTATCCATAATGGCGCTGTTCACCATCACCTTCGACGTTCTCAACACAGCGGCCACATAATTCAGGATGTTCCTTATGCTCACCCACGTCAGTGCGCCGATGCCAACAGCGAACACATTTCTCGCTATCAGATGCCGATACAACCAAACTTAGCCCCTCAAGGTCAGTTTTAATCGCTTCACTCGGCCTATTTTCTGCAATTTCAATCGAGGCATCAGATGTAATCAAAATAAAGCGTAGCTCTTCATTCAGCAACGCTATTTGCTCGTACAGTGATGGTTCACAGTAAAGCCGAACCTCAGCATCCAAAGCGGAACCGATCGTTCCCTGCTCTCTTAGCCCTTCAAGCTCCTTCGTTACAACTTCACGCAGGGAAATAATTGACTCCCAAAAAGCTCTATTCATCTTTTCAGAATCATCTAGAACAAGTGGCGCTTCGCACCAGGTTTCCAAAAAGACAGAATCACTCCGTTTTCCAGGCATATGCTCCCACAGTTCGTCCGCTGTGAAGGCTAAGATAGGTGACAACCAACGAACAAGTGCCTCAAGAATGTGATACATCGCGGTTTGGGCTGATCGCCGCGCAGCACTGTTTTCTGGCAGTGTATATTGCCGATCTTTGATGATATCAAGATAAAAACCGCCCATATCAACCGCACAAAAGTGATGAATCTTTTGGAAAATTGGTAGAAATAGGTACTGCTCATAGTCGCTGACCAGCTCTTCCTGTAGGACAAAAGCACGATCAACCGCCCAGCGATCGAGTGGCAACATCGCTTCCGGTGCAACAAGGTGCTGTTCTGGGTCAAATCCGTTCAGGTTCGACAACAGATAGCGCGCCGTATTCCGCAGTCGCCTATAACCATCTGCTGTCCGTTTCAAGATTTCATCTGAAACGGTCATTTCACCACGGTAATCGGTCGCAGCGACCCACAACCGCAATACATCAGCGCCTATATTTTTGATCACCTTCTGCGGCGCAACCACATTACCTTTTGATTTGGACATTTTCTTGCCCTTAGCATCAACGGTAAAACCATGCGTCAAAACCGCCTTGTACGGAGCGGTCTCATTCATTGCAACAGAAGTTAACAAAGATGATTGAAACCAACCTCTATGCTGGTCCGAACCCTCAAGATAGAGATCTGCAGGAAAAGCCAACTCTTCTCGTCTCTGCAAGACAGAAGCATGCGTTACACCAGAATCAAACCAGACATCTAACGTATCGGTTATTTTTGAATAGTTTTCGGCCTCATCACCTAACAGCTCTTTCGGATCAAGGTCAAACCAACCATCAATTCCTCTTTCTTCAATCAGTAAAGCAATCTTTTCAATTAATATTTCGCTATCTGGGTGAAGCTCAGCAGTCTCTTTATGAATAAACAGCGCAATTGGAACACCCCAGTTTCTTTGGCGGGAGATGCACCAATCAGGGCGCCCTTCAACCATCCCCTCGATTCTCGCCTGTCCCCAGTCTGGAATCCACTGGATATGCTTGACCTCTTCTAGCACCTGCCGTCTCAGGCTATTATTATCCATAGAGACAAACCATTGCGGCGTTGCTCTAAAGATAATCGGTGTTTTATGACGCCAGCAATGTGGATAGCTATGCTCAATCGCCTCCTCATGTAAAAGCGCTCCATTCTCCTTAAGAACCTCTATTACATGCGAGTTCGCATTAAAAACATGCTCCCCGGCGAACAGGTCTGTATTGGGAAGAAAAACACCATTATCGCCAACAGGATTCTCAACTTTTAAACCATGCTTTTGCCCTGCAACATAATCTTCTTGGCCATGCCCCGGCGCAATATGAACAGCACCCGTTCCTGCTTCCGTTGTTACATGATCTGCCAGAATCACTGGGACTTCTCTGCTATAAAATGGATGTGATAGCGAGACCCCCTCCAAGTCAGCCCCTTTACAGTATGCGACAACTCGATAATCCTCTATAGCCGATCGCAGCAAAACATCTTTTAACAGTGTCTCCGCTAAAACGAGCCGTTCATCGCCGCACTGAACAATTGCATATTCAACATCTGCGCTTAACGCAACGGCCTGGTTTGCCGGAAGAGTCCAAGGTGTAGTTGTCCAAATAACGATTGAGACAGGGCCTATTCCATCACGTCCTTCGACATGTTGGCAGCGCTCAAGCAGCGCCTCTTCATTTTCCACACGAAAGCGAACATCAATCGCGGGAGAGCGCTTATTTTCATACTCTACTTCAGCTTCGGCCAAAGCTGAGCCACAATCAGTGCACCAGTGAACCGGTTTTGAGCCTTTTGACAAATGACCCTTTGAGGCAATTTTTCCTAACGACCTAACAATATCGGCTTCGGTCTGAAAATCCATCGTCAGGTAGGGATTTTGCCAGTCACCAAAAACACCCAAGCGAATGAAATCTTCACGCTGCTGATCAACCTGTTTTGCAGCAAAAGTACGGCACGCCTTCCGAAATACCTCTGGGGAAACTTTAACGCCTGGCTTACCCACTTTCTTTTCGACCATCAGTTCAATCGGCAAACCATGGCAGTCCCAACCAGGAACATAAGGGGCATCGTAACCACTCAATGTCTTACTTTTGATGATAATATCTTTAAGAATTTTATTAACTGCATGGCCAATATGAATCGAACCATTTGCATAGGGAGGCCCATCATGAAGAATAAATTTTGGCCGACCCGCAAAGGTCTCCCTAATTTTCAGATAGAGTTCGTCGGACTGCCACTTCTTTAACCTTTCGGGCTCACGCTGGGCAAGATTACCCTTCATCGGAAAAGTCGTTTTAGGGAGGTTTAGTGTACTTTTGTAATCCATCTTCAAATTCTTTCTTTAAAATTATCAACTATGCCGTTGCCAAGCGGGCAACTTCACTATCTTTCTTAATCTGTTGTTTCAATGCATCCAGTGAATCAAACTTCTGTTCATCACGAATTTTCTTGATAAAGAGAACCTCAACGTGGCACCCATAAATATCTTCTTCAAAATCAAACAGGTGAACCTCTAGAAGAAGCGCTCTTCCTCCTTTTAGAGTCGGCCTAACGCCTATATTTGCGACTCCATCTATCACTCTATTACCTAGGCCAATCATTCTAACGGCAAAAACGCCCTGAATAGGTGATTTTTTTCGATTCACCTTAATGTTGGCAGTTGGAAAATCTATTGATCTACCGATCTTTTTACCATGAACGACCCGGCCACACATTGAATAATCACGCCCAAGATAATTTGAGGCTTTGTTTAAAGCTCCCGAAGCTAAGGCATTTCGAATTAAGGTGCTACTAACCCGCTCACTGTTGAGCAAAAAACTATCCATGCTCTCAACATCAAAACCATAACGACCACCGCTCTTTTTCAGAAAAGAAAAATCCCCTCGACGCTGCTCACCAAACCGAAAGTCATCTCCAACAATAAGGTGCTTAATCATCAACCCTTCAACCAACACTTTATTGACAAACTCATCCGCTTTAAGCGATGAAAATTGACGGTTAAATTCTAAAACAAGGATAGTATCGACCGACAGTTGAGAAAGATATTCAACCTTTTCCCGAAAACGCGTCAATCGGGCAGGTGCCTTTTCTGCGTTAAAAAACTCCATCGGTTGTGGTTCAAAAATAATGACAACTGTTGGTAGGTTCAGTAATTTACCTCTATTTGCAAGCTGATCAACAACCATTTGATGCCCCAAATGAACACCATCAAAATTACCAATTGTTGCAACACAACCAGCGACTTTACCTTGTAAATTATGAAGACCTCGAATAATTCTCATTATTCCCTGAAACCGTTAAAAACCGCCATATTATACCTCAGTGAACAGCGGGCTTTTTGATCAATTGCTTCGGCCTAACACCCATAATAAGCAAGGCAATCAAGTAAGCCATAAAACCTGCAACAATCCAGAAAAGAAGATGCAGAGAGCGCTCACTGACGGACCATTCTAACCATAGAGACAACTCCTCGGCCTGCATTAAAACTGAAGCCATTAACAGGCAAGCCACCACGACTTTAGCCAAAAAAAGCCCCCAACCTTTTTCAGGTCGGTAAACATTTTGCTCTCTCAACCCCTTCAGCAAAAGTCCTGCATTCAAGTAGGCTGCCAACGCTGTAGCCAAAGCAAGACCCGCATGTGCTAGAGGAAAAACAAGCACAATATTCATTACCATATTTGAGACCATAGCAATTACTCCAATCCGAACTGGTGTTTTCATATCTTGGCGCGCAGTGAAACCTGGCACGAGAACCTTCACCAAAATAAATGCAAGCAAACCAAATGAGAACGCTTGAAGGCTCTTCTCAGCCATCCTTACATCATCTCCAGAAAAAGCATCATACTGAAACAATGTTGCCAACATCGGGCCGCCCAACATAAACAGGCCCACTGCAGCCGGAACACCAATCACCAAAACCAGCCGCAACCCCCAATCTAGGGCGCTTGAAAAAGACTCTTTATCATCCCCTGCATGATCTTTAGATAAACTGGGTAAAATCACTGTCGCAAGTGCGATACCAAAGAGCCCCAGTGGGAACTCAACCAGCCGATCAGAATAGTAGAGCCAGGTGATGCTCCCTGCCTGCAAAAATGAGGCGATCAAGGTATCTAAAAGCAGGTTTATCTGTGTAATCGAGACCGCAAAAATTGCCGGCAGCATCAATTTTATGATCTTGCGAACACCAGGATCAGACAGAGCCACCTTTGGTCTCGGCAGCAAGCCTAAGCGATTCAACGCAGGAATTTGAAACAACAACTGAACAATGCCCGCTAATAGCACTCCCCACGCCAGCGCCATAATGGGCTCATCCATCATAGGCGCCAACCAGATTGCCGCTGAAATGAGACAGATGTTCAAAAAAACAGGGGTAAATGCCGGGACTGCAAATCGCCCCCAACTATTGAGAAGGCTCCCTGCAAAGGCAGTCAACGAAATAAACAGCAGGTAGGGAAAAGTCAGCCGCAACATGCTAACTGAGAGCTCAAAGTTTTCCCCTGAGACTTGAAAGCCAGGCGCAAACAGCATGATCAGCACAGGAGCCGCAGCAACCCCGACGATAGAGACACAAAAAAGAACCAACGCCAAAGAACCTGCTGTCCGATCAATAAAAAGCTTTAGTGCCTCCTCAGCCCCCTTCTCTTTATACTCCGCCAACACAGGAATAAATGCCTGAGAAAAAGCACCCTCAGCAAAAAGCCGGCGTAAGAAGTTAGGGATCTTAAACGCCACAAAAAAAGCATCCGTCCCAGAATCGGCTCCAAAAAACCGTGCAATAACAACATCTCTCACAAAACCAAGCAGCCTTGAAATCAAAGTCATCGCACTAACCACGGCAGCTGATCTTAATAACTGTTTACTCAGTTTCCATTCCTCTGTTTTATTCGTTCGTTGTTCCGACCTACTCTAAAAGTCGGATAATCGCTAGTATACGTCTTATAGACCCTTAGCCCCACTCAGAAAACAAACTGAAACGTATAAACCACCCCCAAGTTTGAGTTGACATACCAGTGATTCTTAATGATAATGTTCGATTCACTTATCAAACGAATTTTAGGGGTCTACCTTGGCAAACTCAGCACAAGCCAGAAAAAGAGCACGTCAGGCGGAAAAACGCCGCGAACTTAACGTTAGTCTTCGCAGCAGAATGCGCACAACTGTCAAAAAAGTTGTCTACGCTATTGAGGCCGGTGACAAAGAGGCTGCTTCAGAAGCATACAAATCAGCTTCTCCTGCACTCGATACTGCAGTGAGCAAAGGATTGATTCACAAAAACAATGCAGCTCGCAAAAAAAGCAGACTGAACGGACGTATCAACGCTCTGTAAGCGCTAAAAAGAACATAAAAAAGGCTCGCTTTTTAGCGAGCCTTTTTTATGTTCTACACAAACCAATTACAGCACAACCAAATTATCTCTATGGCAAAGCTCAGGCTCATCAACATACCCCAATAACACCTCAATCTCAGAGCTAGGCCGTCCCATAATAAGCGCCACCTCTTCCGCCGAATAGTTCACCAACCCTCGACCAACAACTACACCACTCTTATCACAAAAGGCGACTAAATCACCGCGCTTAAAAAGCCCTTTAACCTCGACAACACCAATTGACAACAAACTTTTGCCTGATTTTCTCAGAACAGTCACCGCACCGCCATCAATAATAAGCTCCCCAGAAACGCCCTGTCGCCCGAGCAGCCAGCGCTTTCTTGCATCAAGAGGCTCAAGACTTGGCACCAAAAATGTCCCAAGCTGCTCACCCTGGTACAACCGATTAACCACTCGTTCTATTCCGCCAGAAACAATCACCGTAGCAGCCCCTGATCGCGAGGCCAGCCTTGCTGCCGAAACCTTTGTTGCCATCCCTCCACGCCCTAAGCCTGTATGGCTGCTGTCCCCCGCCATTCCTTCCAAAGAGCCATCATTAACACCAATTTGCTCAATCAAAACCGCATCACTATTCGCTGTTGGGTCACTATCAAAAAGCCCCAGCTGGTCGGTCAAAATGACCAAAAGGTCCGCATCGATAATATTTGCGACGAGCGCCGCCAGCGTATCATTGTCACCAAAACGAATTTCATCGGTCGCCACAACATCATTTTCATTAATAATTGGAACAACCGATAACTCAAGCATTGCCAAAAGAGCACTACGTGCATTCAAATAACGCTGCCGATCAGAGAGGTCTTCATGGGTTAACAGTACTTGTGCCGAATGAATGCCTCGCGCTTGAAAACGGCTAGACCAGGCCTCAACAAGCCCCATCTGCCCAACAGATGCAGCCACCTGAAGTTCATTAAGCGCACTAGGCCTTTTTACCCAGCCAAGCCGGCTCATCCCTTCTGCAACCGCCCCAGATGAAACCAGCAAAATATCCACACCTTGCGCCTGCAAGTCTGAAATTTGCTCAACCCACGCCGAAAGTGCCTTATGATCCAACCCCAGACCACCATCGGTCAGCAAAGCACTGCCAATTTTTATAACAACTCTTTTTGCTTTGTTGAAATCAGAGCGGCTTTTCATCGACCTCATCCAATTCAGGTTTTAATGAATCGAGATGCTCCATAATTCCATAAATAAGCCCCTTCGTTCCCAACCCCTTTAGAGCAGAAATTTTGAAGACCTTTCCTGTCCACCCCAATCTTTCAACGATCTCATCGCAAAACTCATCAACCATGTCTTCCGGCAAAAGATCAACCTTATTCAGGACAAGCCAGCGCTCTTTCGAGGCAAGATTCCCATCCCACCCCTCAACCTCTTTAATAATCTTTACGGCCGAGGCAACCGGGTCATCTTCCGACTCATAAGGTTCAACATCAACAAGATGAAGCAGCAAGCCTGTACGCGATAGATGCTTTAGAAATTGAAGCCCTAAACCAGCACCTTCAGCAGCTCCCTCGATAACCCCCGGAATATCTGCCATCACAAAACTTCGCAGATCATCAACTCGCACCACCCCAAGATTCGGGTGAAGTGTTGTAAACGGGTAATCCGCAACCTTAGGCCGTGCAGAGGAAATTGCACGGATCAGGCTAGACTTCCCTGCATTAGGCATACCCAGCAAACCAACATCGGCAATTAGTTTTAACTCAAGATTCAAGGTGCGCAGCTCACCAGGAGAGCCACTACTCGTTTTTCTAGGCGCGCGATTAGTACTGCTTTTGAAACGCGCATTCCCCAAACCATGAAAACCACCCTGAGCAACCTTTAATACCTGCTCATTCTCTGTCATGTCACCAATCAGCTCGCCTGTATCAGCATCATAAACAAGCGTGCCAACCGGCACCTTAACCCAGCAGTCTTCACCCTTCTTGCCCGTGCAGTTTGCTCCACCACCCCTTTGCCCGCGCTCAGCTTGGTACCTAGGGTGATAACGAAACTCAACCAGTGTATTCACATTGTGAGACGCAACAAGGTAAACAGTACCCCCATCACCCCCGTCACCCCCATCTGGCCCGCCAAATGGAATATATTTTTCGCGTCGAAAACTCATATGGCCATTACCGCCATCTCCAGCCTCAACACGCACCTGCGCTTCGTCTACAAATTTCATCGTTCTTTTAAATCAAACTCTACAAACAAAAAAAGCCCTGACATTAGACAGGGCTTTTAATCTTTTACCGAGATTATTTAGGCCAATAAACCCAACAATCAGCAATAAATATTAGTTAGGAACAACACTCACATACTTGCGATTTTTAGGTCCCTTCACTTGAAACAGAACCTTTCCATCTTTTAGTGCAAATAGCGTATGGTCTTTCCCACAGCCCACATTTTCTCCAGGGTGCGTACTGGTTCCGCGTTGACGAATAATAATGTTACCCGCATTTACAACCTCACCACCATAGCGCTTTACGCCAAGCCGTTTAGACTCGGAATCGCGACCATTTCGTGTACTACCACCCGCTTTCTTATGTGCCATTGTTCTAGCCTCTCCTTAACCTGCTGAAATACCAGCAATCTGTACTTCAGTATAATACTGACGATGCCCCATCTTTTTCATATGATGCTTACGCCTACGAAATTTGATGATATGGACTTTCTTGTGACGACCCTGAGAAAGAACCTTAGCTGTTACCTTGCCCCCTTCGAGGTAAGGTTTTCCAACAGCAAGACCAGAATCTGATTGAACAAGTAAAACCTTGTCAAATTCAATTTCTGAGCCTGGCTCATTTTCCAGTTTCTCAATCTTGAGGGTTTCTCCCTCTTCAACTCGGTATTGTTTACCGCCTGTCTGAATTACCGCATACATTTACGTTCAGCTCCGATTCGTTTAGCTAATTTGCTTGAGTGAAAGTGAACTGCGAATTCTATACTAGAAAACTAATTAAGGTCAACCAAATTTACGCTACTCCTTGACAGGCTCCCCCATGATCCATAGCATTGCAGCGTCAAATAACGCTTTAAATTTCAAGCAACAACAGCAAGTAACAATTAGCCAAAGATTAGCATGGTAAACGAAAATAATAATTCAGAAAATAATATAGACTTTTCCTCCATTAAGTCTCTTATGTCAGAGGAAAACAGAGCCGTCGATCAGCTAATTGTTCACGAACTGAAGTCCGATGTTGTGCTTATTAATCAAATTGGCCAATACATCGTCAACAGTGGCGGAAAAAGACTCCGGCCACTACTTGTCTTACTGGCCGCAGAATCACTTAACTATAAAGGAACCCATCACCATACGCTGGCCGCTGTTATTGAGTTTATACATACCGCCACACTCCTTCATGACGATGTAGTTGATACATCCGATCTGCGCAGAGGAAAAGAGACCGCCAATGCAATCTGGGGCAACGCTGCCAGCGTGCTTGTTGGAGACTTCTTGTACTCTCGCTCATTCGAGATGATGGTTAGTGTCCAAAATATGCGGGTTATGGATATCTTATCCCACACAACCAACGCCATAGCCGAAGGCGAAGTCCTTCAACTCCTCAACGTGAATGACCCCGACACAACCGAGGCCCGCTATCGCGATGTTATTAAGCGCAAAACTGCAATTCTATTTAGCGCAGCAACAGAGCTCGGTGCCGTAATCGCCGAAGCCGATGAGCAACAAATCAAGGCCTTAGCTGAATATGGAATGCATCTTGGAACCGCTTTTCAACTTATTGATGATGTCCTTGATTACACTGCAAACAGCGAAGAGCTGGGGAAAAACATTGGTGACGACCTAGCCGAAGGAAAACCAACGTTACCGCTTATATACGCAATTGAAAACGGCACTACAGAACAGGCCAGCTTCCTGAAAAATGTCATAAAAGAGGGCAACGGCGATGCATTTAACGAGGTCTTTGAGATCGTGAAATCAACCGGAGCCATCGACTACACCGAAAACTGCGCAAATGAAGAGGCTAAAAAAGCGGCAGCCTCCATCAGCAAGCTACCCGAATCAGCCTATAAAGAGGCTCTTATAACGCTTGCAGCATTTTCTGTTCAAAGAAGCTACTGATTACTGAAGCGTAGCCCTCCTAATCGAGACACCACCTCTCGAAGGCGACTTCTCACCTCAGCCAGCTACCTAATGGCGAGACTGTAGCGCACTTGGACTTTTCTCAGCAAATAGCTGAGCCACATCAATCGCATCAAAATGATAGTGGCGATTGCAAAAATCACAGTCCACCTCAATCGCGCCTTTTTCTTCCAGAATAGTTAACAGCTCTTCCTTACCCACAGCAATCAAGCTTGACTCCAGCTTCTCTCTCGAGCAGCCACAACGAAAAGAGACCGGCTCAGGATCGTATAAGCGAACAGCCTCCTCATTAAACAGTCGGTAGATAACCTCTGTTGCTGGAAGCTCTAATAGCTCTTTTTCTGTGATCGTATTGGCTAGCATCTCAACTCGCTCCCAATCGCTCTTTTCACCATGCCTTGCTGGCAGCTCTTGGATCATCAACCCAACAGCCCTCTGGCCATTCACTGAAAACCAGAATCGTGTATTTAGCTGCTCAGACTGTCTGAAATAGGTTTGAATCGAATCAGAGAGCGATTCGCCTTCTAATGCGACAATTCCTTGATAGGCTTTTCCCTCATTCGGTTTTATTGTCAGCACAAGTCGACCATCTCCAAATAGAGACTTTAAATTACCGCTCTCAACCTGACCTTCCCAATGCGCCATGCCCCGTACCGTCTGCTGATCGCTCGATTGCGCGACCAGCATCTTAATCGGTCCAGCGCCCTGCGCCTGCAATATTAGTGAACCTTTGAATTTCAGTGTTGCAGATAGCAGTAGCGACGCAGCTAAAGCCTGCCCTAATTGCTCAGCAACAACTTCTGGATAGTCATGCATTGAAAGTGCTGCCTGCCAGCTTGCATCCAAAGAGACCATTTCTCCCCGCACACCAATATCTTCAAACAGGAAGCGAAAAAGCCTGTCATTTTCCTCTATTTTCAAAATTACTATCTCTTATTCTGTTCGGCCACTCGGAACAAAAATCTCTTTAAACTGCTGCTCGGCTGGAATTCCCAGCTCCGCACAGACCTGCTCTGTTGCCCTGATCATCCCATCTGGCCCACAAATATAGACATCAGGAAGAATCCCTGTTCCTTCAAATTGCTTACGAAAGCCATCAACGGCAGACCCTTTCTCACCAGACCACTCTTCATTTGGCCTCATCAAGAATAGGTGCAATTTTAGATTTGGCATCTCTTTTTCTAGTTGCCGTAACTCTGCCTCATAAAAGAAAGTTTCCTGGTCACCCATCCCAAAAAAGAGGTGCGCCTCCTCGTTATCATCTGTTTTCGCCATGCCTCTTAACATTGAAACTAAAGGAGCAAGCCCCGTACTGCCCGCAACAAACGCACGAACCCGGTCAGATGGCTCTAAAGTAAATTGCCCATAAGGACCATTTAACTTGATCTGCTGGCCAACTTTGACTCCATCTCTAAGATAATTAGAAAATTTCCCCTCTTCTTGAAGCCGAATAATAAATTCCAACTCACCTTTCTCATCCGCCACCGAAGCCATCGAAAACGCACGCCAATAGTCGCTTTCTGGGATATTTAATTCCATATACTGCCCTGGAATAAATTCTATTGGTTCTGGCTTTCGCGCCTCTTTATCCATGTGCTGTAAACGATAGCGAAAGACTGTTGTAGAGAGCTGCTCACAGGCGACAACTGTTGCCACACCGCTCTCCGCCTCTCCATCAACACCCACATCAACGGCATCGTATGGAAATTTGATTACCAGATCGCTTCTAGGCGATGCCACACAAGAAAGAATGTAGCCTTTAGCCCTTTCTTCTTCTGGCAACACATCTAGGCTTGCCTGTTCTCCGTGACTTACGTCTCCCTCAACACAGTGAACTTTACAGGTGCCACAAACACCTTGCCTGCAACCAAAGACAAAAGATAACCCCTGCTTTTCAGCGCCGGTTATCAGGCTATCTTCAGCACTGCAGTTGAAATCCAGTGAGTTATCATCATCAAAAATGCAATGTATTTTGTGATATTTCATTAACCACCACCTTTCTGAAACGCTCGCAAAAACTGTTTGAAAAATTGCTTTTCTTGCTCCTCACCCAAGGAAAACAGCTCCATCCGAACCCTTAAAAGCGGGATCCTCATCGAGGCGATCCGTCTTTCAGTCTCTTCAAGAAAAAAGATATCAACCTTCCCCTCTAAGAAATTAATTTCGATATGATCGTCAAATGTCTTTGCATCCAAAAAGATTGTTTGGCTTTTTAACGTCAACAAGAACTCTTTGATTGAATAACCCAGCTCTTTCTCGAGCGACCTGGTTGGCTTATTAACTGGAAACGAAGGCATCCTTTTGCTCGCTAAAAATTAACCACCAGCCACAGCTGGCCATAGCGCCAGCACATCGCTCTCAGAAAGCGCATGCGTAGTTCTGACATCAGGGCTTACATAAACACCATTCACCAGAATTAAATGCACCTTATCATCGGGTAATTTTACCTTTTCAATCGCCTCACTAATCGTTGCGTTTTCTGATAGCTCTAGCTCTGCCGCATGTCCATCAGCATTTGAAGGCAAATACGGCATAAATGTGGCGTAAAGTTTTAGTGTGATTTTCATAACGATAACTATTCTAGTTTTCTCTATCACTGAAGCAGGCCAAACCTAAATTCGAGCATGGCCTCCTTCAACAACAGACTAATATGACATTTATTTAATAACCGTACTCTGAGTCAAAGCCAGATAGGCTTCCATCACACGTGTTGGCTCTTCCATCAAAATCGATTTCCATTCACCTAGATTAACGCGCATTTGGATCAGCCCTCGCATGGCGCCCATATGTTGCGCTGTGCCAATAGCCGTCGAGCCAACAAGAACATCGCCATCAAACTGTAAGTTCAAATAACGCCACATATCTTTTTCAACAACCTTTACCGAATCACCGCCTTCGACACCCATCCAAAGGCCGTATGAGCAGCTGATTAAACCAACCGCATCCAATACGTTCATATTCAAGCTACCGGGATTTTCAACAGATCGCCCCAACATGTTTTGTGCTGCAAATCGGCCATGCTCTACGGCAACAGGCTGAATAGCATGCACCTCTTGTTGGCCGGTACTAAAATCTTTTCCTTGCGCGCAATCACCTGCAGCATAAATATCAGCAACAGATGTCTCCATATTCTCATTAATCAAAATGCCTTGGTCAACCGCTATATCTGTCCCCTCTAAGAAACCTGTATTGGCACGAACACCCGTTGCAACAATAACAAGGTCTGCATCGAGTTTGACCTCATCAGATACTGGTGCTGTTTCTGGCACAGCTGACCCACCACCAAACAACGCATCCTTAATTGCACTTAAAATCCCACCACTCTCTTTTGCCTCTGCAACAGGCTCTGCTGCAGCCACAGCTCCTTTTTGCTTTACGGTCACTTGATAGCGGCTAGCACCATTTGATGATTCTTCGATCGAGGTAACCATGCCATTAGTCAGCACATTAACGCCCTGATCAATACACCAGTCTTTGATCATATTGCCGGCAATCTCGTCCATCATTCGTGGCACCATACGGTCTTCCATCTCAACAATGGTCAACTCCACACCACGCGCGACAATCCCTTCCATATTAGTGCAGGCAATAAAACCGGCACCAATTTGGACCACTTTCGCCCCTTTTGTGGCAAGTGATTCAATACCGCGCATATCATCCATCGTCCAGCTTTTGTGAACACCCGGCAGCTCCATCCCTTTTACTGGCGGTGTGAGCGGTGTAGCGCCTGTTGCAATTAACAGCTTGTCATAGCCCTGTTGAGAACCATCAGAGAGATCCACTGTTTTTGAATCTGAGTTGATTTTGTCAACATTGACCTGCCTGATATCAATATCCAGGGCTTTAAAGTGCTCAGTATCATGACGAAGATACATACCCTCTTCTTCGATTTTTCCTTTAAGTTTATAAGGAATCGCCATTCTGGAATAAGGAGGCTCTTTCTCTTTCCCCAAAATTGTAATTTTTGCTGAAGGGTCAGCTTTTCTTAAGGTCTCAGCAGCGACAACACCTGCAGGACCCGCTCCAATAATGACATGATGCATAATTTTTATTCCATAGATGAAAAAGGGAAATTCATAGTGGTAAAAACAAGAAGAGCCCTAAAAAAGGGCTCTTCCTAAACCACCATACTCAATAGGCCAAACTTAAAGACCTAAACGATCTTTTGTCTCTTGAGGAATGGTTCCATCAGCATTCCAACCACGAGCAGCGTAATACTCAGGCAACATTTTACCCAGCTCATTAACCTGACCTTTCATTGGACCTTGCTTGACAGGCTCTTTTGTCAAACGAGGAGGTAACGCATCATCAGCACCTGTTTGGCCCGCTGCATAATTGAATTCACGCTCTAGGTTATAAACACGCTCACCGAGTTCTGCCAACCTTTCTGGAGTCCAATCACCTTCACATGCTGCATCTAGTTGAGGTGCAACGTTCTCTAGAGTCCACGCGAAAGAGGTAAAGATGCAGATCCCTGCAGAATCAAAAGCAGCTGTTGCATCCTGAAAAGCCTTAAGTAGATCAGCCTTACCATCAGAATCAGCTGGATCTGTTTTAATCGGAATGCCTAGCACTTCAGAAGCAATCGTGTATCCACGAAGGTGACAGCCGCCTCTGTTTGAGGTTGCGTACCCTAGACCAATACCTTGGATTGCACGACCATCATAAGCTGGGAATTCCTGCCCTTTCGACGTCATTGAAAGCTCTGGGTGGCCATATTTTTCGCACATACGCTGCGAACCCATACCGATAATTGCACCAAAACCTTCTCCAAGACCGGTCAATTCACAGGTTTTCACCAATGCCTCTGCAGAGCCAAAGTTCAACTCAATACCACCGGTATCTTCCTTGGTGAGCGCACCCATCTCGTACAGCTCCATCGCTGACGCAATGGTTGAGCCCAATGAGATTGGGTCCATGCCTTGTTCGTTGCAAAGGAAGTTTGCAAAAGTCAGTGCATCGAGATCATCAACACCTGTATCACAACCTAAAGCCCAACTTGCTTCATATTCCAAACCACCTGAAGCGATCTGATATTCTGGCTTATCTTTTACTGTGAAATGCTCAGGGTCAATCGTTGAGATACGACCGCAGGCAATCGTACAAGCAAAACAACCGCCATTTCTAGTCAAGTTTGCTTTACCATCCGACTCACGTGCTTCAAGCATTGCTTCGCCAGAAATTTTACTCGCACCTTCAAAAACACTGTCTTGCCAATTACGAGTCGGCATACCGCCCACTTCGTTAATCACATTCATCAAGACCTGTGTACCTAATGCAGGCAGACCTTCTCCAGTAACGGGATTTTCAGCCAGAACTTTTTTCGCTTCTTGAGTTGCCTGAAAGAAACGGGCTGGATCTTTAATATTACCCACACCTTTTGTTCCTCTGATCGTAATCGCTTTCAGATTTTTAGAACCCATAACCGTTCCAACACCGGAACGGCCAGCAGCACGATGCAGGTCATTGATGACCGCAGCAAACAAGACACCCTTCTCACCAGAAACACCGATTGTAGCTACTCTGAGCAGAGGATCTTGATGCTTGGCTTTAAGCCCTTCTTCTGTTTCCCATGCTGATTTTCCCCAGTATTCATCAGCCGATACAAGCTCAGCCTTTTCATTCTGAATACTCAAGTAAACAGGTGTTGCCGATTTACCTTCAACAATCACCATGTCCCAACCGGCATTTTTCATTTCATTCCCAAAAAAACCACCTGAGTTTGAACAAGCCAAACCACCAGTCAACGGGCTTTTTGTAACAACTGAATAGCGACCACCTGTTGAAGCCATGGTTCCCGTTAACGGGCCAGTGGTGAAAATCATTTTATTTTCAGGAGAAAGGGCATCCACTTTTGGATCCATCTCTTCAAGTAAATATTTAGTGGCTAGTCCACGTTGTCCCAAGAACTGCTCGACCCACTCCATGTTGAGCGGCTCCTCTGTACAACTACCTTCGGTCAGGTTGACCCTTAAAACTTTCTTAGTCCACGACATATTAAATTCCTCTTAAATTCTGTAACGAGTAATGACTCTTAATTTAGCTAGCTGGCTGACCAGGAATCGCTTTTGCAGCAGACGCCTTCATTTTGTCATAACCGGTCCAGTTTGCATCAACGTATGTAATTGCATCTGTTGGGCATGCTTTTGCACATTCTGGATCACCACCACAAAGATCACACTTGATCACTTTTCCGCTATCCGCGTTGTAGTTGATCGTGCCAAATGGGCAAGAGATTGTGCAGACTTTACAGCCAACGCAAAGGTCATTTATAACCTCTTTAGCACCAGTCTCTTTGTTGAGCTGAATCGCCTCAACAGGGCAAGCATGCAGACACCATGCCTCATCACACTGCGTACAGGTATAAGGAACAAAAACCCCTTCATCATGGAATGGGAAAATTTTAATTCTTGATTTTGAAGGATTAAAAGACCCTTCTGCGCTCACCGAACAAGCCATCTCACACTGCAAGCAGCCTGTACATTTGTCCGCGTCTATTAACAACGATTTTTGCATTATTTTTCTCCTGCTGAGTAATCTAAAACCAATAGTTGATTATTATTAATACTAACCTTTTTACCTCTACCCACCTGTGGCACTCATGTGCCGAAATACCACCGGCTGACCGTCGGTATTAAATTCATGTCGTTCAGGCTTGATTTCCATTGCCTGAATCAATGCCTCTTTCAATTTTGCCAAGTCGCCTGGATTTGCCCTTATCACCCGCCTCAAGTCCACCGAGTGCTCATGCCCAAGACAGAGCAGCAATCTGCCCTCTGCTGTTACACGCACACGGTTGCATGTTCCGCAGAAATTATGGCTATGCGGTGAAATAAACCCCACCTTTGTCTCACTGCCTACTAACTTGTGATATCGCGCAGGGCCACCTGATGACTCTTCTGTTGCCACCAACTTGAACCGCTTTTCTAGTTCAGCTTTAATCTCGTCACTCGAAACATACGCCTCTGCCCGATCGTGATCGCCCATAACACCCAGAGGCATCTCTTCAATAAAGCTAATATCAAGCTCATTCTCATCTGCAAATGAAACCAGCGACTGTACTTCATCGAAGTTACGGTTCTTTAAGATAACCGCATTAATTTTTACCTTAAAACCGGCTTTCTTTGCTGACTCTATCCCTCGTAACACCTGCGCCAAATCACCAACACGCGTTATTGCCTTAAAACGCTCTGCATCAAGTGTATCCAAGCTTACATTTAGCCGTTTCACGCCCGCTGACTTCAGTTCATGAGCCGTATTTTCCAACTGTGATCCGTTGGTCGTCATGACTAGTTCTTTAAGGCCAGGTAGCTTTCCAAGCTTATTAAAAAGCCCCAATATTCCTTTCCGCACCAGCGGCTCGCCGCCTGTGACACGTATTTTGCGAACACCTAGTTCAGTAAATGCCTGCGAAAGAAGCGCTAACTCCTCTAAGGTCAAAAGCTGCGCCCTAGGCGTAAATGTCATATTTTCACTCATGCAATAGACACAGCGAAAATCACAGCGATCTGTAACAGAAAGGCGCACGTAATCCACCCGCCGACCAAACCGGTCGATGAGCACATTTGTATCCGTTATCCCGTTAGAAATGGTCATTTTTAATCATGACGCCACACTAGCCTCTCTCGCTGTTTGTTGCCGTAATTCCAGCAACCTTCAATCGCCTCTGCAATTGATAATTATTCTCATTATTATTAGTGACTTATAATTAGCATCACGTTTGTGGAGTGTATTACGCAGCTAAAATAAGAGTCAACATTTTCTCCCTTTTTATTTGGAATAAAGCCATAGGGCAACCCCACCTCATCCTCAAAATTCACCACCGCAGAAAATGGAAGAGAACCTCATTATTCATAAGGGTATAATCCCGCTTTCCTAGCCACTGAAAATAGAAGCCCGATGAAACATAACCTCTGCAGACTTTTACTTGCCACTTTTTGCCTTCTGGCTTTCCCTGTCCACGCCTCTTCAGAGAAAATTCGGATTGCAGCATTAGCCTACGGCACTGCAAACTGGGAGCTTGAGACAATCAAACAGGCAGGCATTGACAAGAGACTAGGGCTCGAGCTCGAGATCACCAAAGTTGCCAGCCCGCAAGCTGGAAAAATAGCGCTTCAAGCAAGCTCTGCCGACCTTATTGTTTCTGACTGGATTTGGGTTTCTCGCCAACGCTTTAATAATATCGACTTTACCTTCGCACCCTACTCCAGCACACACGGTGCATTAATGGTTCCTGCCAACTCCAAAATCGTTTCACTAGCTGATCTAAGCGGAAAGAAATTGGGTATCGCTGGAGGTGGATTAGATAAAAACTGGATACTGCTTCGCGCACTCGCCTCGCAAAAGCTGAACTTAGACCTTGATAAATCAGTCTCTAAAGTTTTTGCCGCCCCACCTCTGCTTAACCAGCAACTGCTTCATAATCGGCTCGATGCGCTAATGAACTACTGGCATTACGCCGCCAGACTAGAGGCACAAGGCTATCGTCGTCTTTTGGATGCCAATAGCATCCTGTCAGAACTTGGTATTAACAAAATAGTTCCTGCTCTCGGTTATGTATTCCGAGAAAACTGGGGCAACCAACACAAAACAACTTTACTTACCTTTCTGCAGGCGACAAAAGACGCTAAAACACTCTTGTGTGAATCCGACAATGCTTGGAACAACATCAAACACCTCACCAAAACAGGCAATAGCAAAACCGAAAATATGCTTCGCCATCGTTATTGCGAGGGGCGTGTAAAAAGCTGGGGAGGAGACGAGGTTAAAGCTGCAGAGAAGATATTCTCAATACTTCATCAATATGGCGGAGAAAAATTAACTGGCAAATCAACACAACTCAGCCCAGGAACATTCTGGGCAGGTGCCTTTTTAAAAGAAGACTAATCTTCCCGCCCGAACAGCATGCAATCTCGTTGGTTCTATTCGCTCGCACCACCTGCCCTTCTGCTCTTCAGTTGGCAGTTGCTTGCTGCCATTATCAACAGCTCCTTGCTTCCCGCACCTCTCGAGGTTTTCTCTGTCTTATGGGCGGCGCTAATAGATGGCGAACTTTTACCAAACTTGGGCATTACACTTGCTCGCCTATTTGCCAGCTTTTTTATCGCGATGACAATCGGCACTGCTATTGGAATTTTTCTTGGCAGAACCAGACTGGTTGACCGCTTTTTTGATAGCTGGCTTATCATCTTCCTCAATATCCCCGCGCTGGTCACCATCATTCTCTGCTATGTTTGGTTTGGGTTAACCGAAGCGGCCGCCATTCTCGCGATCGTTATCAATAAACTCCCCAACGTGGTGGTCACCTTGCGAGAGGGTACTCGCTCACTCAATAAAGACTATTTCGAAATGGCGGAAAGCTACAAATTTAGTCGCGCCAAAACCATCAAACATGTGATTTTGCCCCAGCTTCACCCTTTTATAATCGCGGCAGCCCGTTCTGGGCTAGCACTAATATGGAAGATTGTTTTAGTTGTTGAACTACTAGGTCGCAGTGATGGCATGGGTTATCAGCTTCACCTCTTTTTTCAACTATTCGATGTCGCCAGCATCATGGCCTACACTATCGCCTTTGTAACCGTTATCCAGCTCATTGAGCTAACCATTCTAAAACCACTCGACCGGCGGGCACAAAGGTGGAGAAGATGATTAATATCCACATCAAAAACAAGAGCTGGCCTACAACCGAAGAGGCTGCTGAACAGGCGGTTATTAAAGATTTAGAATTCTCTTTAGAAAAGAATGAATTTGTCTGTATGGTCGGCCCATCGGGCTGCGGAAAAAGCACACTGCTAAACCTACTTGCCGGGCTCGATAGTGACTATGATGGCAAAATTAACCTCAATACAAGCCAGCATAATTACTCTCCTCACATTGGCTTTGTATTCCAAAATCCCCGGCTACTTCCCTGGCGCACAGTGCGGGAAAATATCGAATTAGCCCTACCCGAACCTCCACCAGAACAGAGTCAAGAAATTATCGATAATCTCATAGAGATAATGGGACTCACAGAGGCACAGCATAAATACCCGGAAATGCTATCGCTCGGAATGAGCCGACGCGCAGCACTGGTCCGAGCCTTTTCTATTCAGCCAAATTTCCTGCTGATGGATGAACCCTTCGTTTCACTCGACGCCCCTACCGCTCGAAAAGTTCGAACTCTCCTGATAGATGTCTGGAAAAAACGGCCACACACCGTCCTTTTTGTCACACATGATCTTGATGAAGCCATTCAGCTTGCCGACAGAATTCTCTTTCTCTCGCCCTCACCCACACACATCGTCACAGATATAAAAATTGATATTCCCAGAGGTTCAAGGAACGAGGAGCAGATTAATCTATTTAAAAAGAGACTATTTGATGAAACGGAAACAATTCGAACGCTCTTATAACCACCCTTTTTCGGCCAGCCACAACCGCACCTCAATTCCCCACTTTGTCGTATAACCCATACCCGAAAAGGCAACCTCTCCCGAAGGGCTCAACACAAAAAAGGCGGGAACAGCCTGAAGCCCGTAGCGCCTAGAAATCTCTCCAGACTCATCCGCAATCACCGGAAAATCCAACCCTTTCTGATCAAGGTGAGCAATGACATCCTGATAATTACCTGACTGCATTGCAACTGTTATCACCGGATAGTCACGACTCAACGAATCAATCGCACCATCCATCGCATCGCAGATGCCGCACCAACTTGCCCAGAAATAGAGCAAAGCTGGTCGACCTTTCAGGTTTTGCAAATCGAAATTAACGCCATTAACTGTCGATGCCTGAATCCTTGGTGGCACGCCCGAAACCAGATCACGTTTCACAAAAAACTGCGCTCCGAAAAAGAGCGTGACCAGTAAAAACCAGAAGGCATGAGTGCGGATAAATTTAGACACCTAAATGACCACCGTTAAAAGCGATGAATTATAAGTAAGACTTTTCAATGAAGAATTTCACATAATGCCATTTCTGACAATTAGGTACAAAAAAGCCCAAATTAATGGGCTTTCAAGGACGTTCTTTACATAACTAGTCTAAGGTGCTTTTTAGAACGGAATATCATCATCAAATGGCGCATCAACAGGTGCTGATGGTGCTGCACCGCCTTGATTAGAGGGCGCCGCATTTTGATTTTGAGCTGATGAATCAAAATTAGCAGTTCCACCCGAACGGCTATCGAGCATCTGCATTTCGCTAGCAACAATCTCTGTCGTATAGCGATCTTGGCCATCCTGACCCTGCCACTTACGCGTTCTCAAACTGCCTTCGATATAAACTTTCGAGCCTTTTTTAAGATATTCGCCAGCAATTTCCGCAAGACGGTTAAAAAAGACAACACGATGCCACTCCGTACGCTCCTGATTATTTCCTGTCTGCTTATCTTTCCAGACTTCAGAGGTTGCAACGGTAATATTGGTGACAGCACCACCGCTTGGCATATAGCGAACTTCTGGGTCTTTACCCATATTCCCTACAATAATGACTTTATTAACTCCTCGTGCTGCCATGGTTTTGCTCCCGAAACTGATCTGTAAAAAGTAAGTCTAAATTGACGCTATACTGTATCCGATTTATTAACCAATGCGAACAGTTTTTCTCGCTCCAACTGGTCATTATCGACTTTCAAATAGGCGACTGACTCTTCTGTTTGCAATGAAGCCTCAACCACCCCGAAAACAGCCAAAAGCTCTTTTTCAAGTAATTTGGCCTGATGATCGCTTAACTGTTCTGTTTTGAGCAACAAACTACTCAAGTGGCGTGGCGGCTTCATACTTGAAGCAACAAGCAGCCAAACAGTCATCACCACAGCACAGAGTAAGAACACCGCACTGATACCCTGTTCACCATATAAGTACCCACCGCTTATGCCACCAACAAATGCCCCCAGAAACTGGCTGCTGGAATAGACCCCCATAGCGGTTCCTTTTGACTCAGGCGGCGCTACTTTGGAGATCATTGAGGGCAAAACAGCTTCTAACAGATTAAAGCCGGTAAAAAACACGATCATAAAGAGAACCAGTCCGGTGAGGTTCGCATGAAACTGCATAAAACCAAGTTCAGCCAAGATAACCAGGGTAATAGCCGTTAAGAAAACCCCTTTCATTTTGCGCTTTTTCTCCGCCATGATCACCAACGGTACCATCGCGATAACCGCCACAACCATAACTGGCAAATAGACTAGCCAGTGATCGGCTGGTATCACTCCACCTTCATCTCTCAGCGATAGAGGTAAAACCACAAACCCCGCCGTTAAAACAAGGTGCAGAATAAAAATACCAAAATCCAATCTAAGCAGCTCTGCATGTTTTAAAACAGAACTGAATTGGGCAGGAATCGTACCGGCATCTCGATGTAACGTCGATTGCACAGGGTTCGGCACAAAAAACAGAACCACCAACATCCCACCAAAGGCGAGCAACATCGTTAGCCAGAATAATCCAGACAACCCGCTCCACTGAGAAATAACCGGCCCGAGCACCATTGAAATCCCGAACGCTAAACCGATGCTAATACCGATTGTCGCCATCACTTTAGTGCGGTGTTCCTCTCGTGTTAAATCTGCTGCTAACGCCATAACCGCTGCCGCAATGGCACCACTGCCTTGTAACGCCCGCCCAACAATAACCCCTTCAATAGAGCTGCTTAACGCGGCAACAACCGAGCCTGCCGCAAAAAGCGCAAGACCAATTAAGATCATCCTTTTGCGCCCAAACCGATCAGACATCAACCCAAAAGGAATCTGAAAGATTGCTTGTGTAAGCCCGTATGCACTAATCGCCAAGCCGATTAGAAAAGGGGTCGATCCAGATAACTCGCTTGCATAGAGTGAAAAGACCGGCAAAATCATAAAAAGGCCGATCATGCGCATCGCAAAGATAGCCGCAAGCGATACCGCCGCTGTCTTCTCTACCTCATTCATCTTGTCCTGATCGTTAGACTTTGCGCTCAAGCAGATCTCCTTTGATTCACCGCAACAAAACAGAGTATATTAACAGGTTCGCTAACGTCTCGTAATCAGCAATGGCTAACATTATTATTCAGGGTGCCCGCACCCACAATTTAAAAAATATCGACCTTGAACTTCCAAGGGATAAACTGATTGTCATTACGGGACTTTCAGGCTCAGGCAAATCTTCTTTGGCCTTCGACACCATTTACGCTGAAGGCCAACGGCGTTATGTCGAGTCACTCTCTGCCTATGCGAGGCAATTTTTGTCGATGATGGAAAAACCCGATATTGACCATATCGAAGGGCTCTCCCCTGCCATCTCGATTGAGCAAAAATCGACATCCCATAACCCGCGTTCGACCGTTGGCACCATCACCGAGATTTATGACTACCTACGCCTCCTTTACGCACGCGCTGGAATCCCCCGCTGCCCAGAACATAACAGCTCACTCGAAGCACAAACCATCAGCCAAATGGTTGATCTTGTTCTCCAGCAAGAGGCAGACAGCCGCTGGATGTTGCTTGCCCCTGTTGTTAGAGAGCGCAAAGGAGAACATATACAACTGCTCAACGATTTCCGTAGCCAGGGCTTTATCCGTGCCCGAATTGATGGTGTTGTTTACGACCTTGACGAGACACCCACCCTCGATCCGAAGAAAAAACATTCTATTGATGTAGTGATTGATCGCTTTAAAATCAGGGAAGAGCTTAAACTAAGATTGGCAGAGTCATTTGAAACAGCCCTCCGCCTAACCGACGGCACTGCGCTTGTTGTCTCAATGGATGACACTCCACAAGAATTGGTCTTCTCCGAGAAATATGCCTGCACACATTGTGGCTACAGCATCACCGAGCTTGAACCAAGAATCTTTTCGTTCAACAACCCTAAAGGGGCCTGCACAAGCTGTGATGGTTTGGGTGTTAAACAATTCTTCGATCCTGAATTGGTCATTCACCACCCAGAACTCAGTCTGGCGGGTGGTGCAATCCGCGGCTGGGATCGGCGCAATAGTTACTATTACCAGCTCATTAAATCACTTTCAGAGCATTACGACTTTGATCCTGAAATCCCTTTCAACGAGCTGCCCGATGCGACTCAACAGGTCGTTCTCTACGGTAGTGGACAAGAAAAGATAACTTTCCAACTCTCGGGCCGACCGGGCATGAAAACCCGCACCCACCCTTTCGAGGGTGTTCTACCCAATATGGAGCGGCGCTATAAAGAGACTGACTCTAGTACCGTGCGTGATGAACTAGCGAAATACCTCTCCAGCCACTCCTGCCCCAATTGTGAAGGGACTCGACTCAACACCGCTGCTCGCCATGTTTTTATTGACGAAAAGACGCTTCCCGAACTGACTGCCTACTCTATCCAGGAATCTTTAGAATTCTTTAACCACCTAAATTTACCGGGAAAACAGGGCAAAATTGCCGACAAAATCGTTAAAGAAATCCGTCTACGACTCGAGTTTCTCGTAAACGTTGGTCTAGACTATCTCTCCCTTGCCCGCAGTGCTGAAACCCTGTCAGGCGGGGAAGCACAGCGCATCAGACTCGCTAGTCAGATTGGCGCCGGTCTCGTTGGCGTAATGTATGTGCTTGATGAGCCCTCAATTGGTCTGCATCAACGGGATAACCAGCGACTCCTCAGCACGCTGATTCGGCTCAGGGATCTGGGAAATACCGTCATTGTCGTCGAACACGATGAAGAGGCTATTATGGCTGCCGACCACCTTCTTGATATTGGGCCGGGCGCGGGAGTTCACGGTGGAGAAATTATCGCCCAAGGAGCTCCTGAGGATATTCTCAAACACCCCGATTCACTGACTGGAAAATACCTCTCAGGGCGGCTAAAAATCAGCTCACCCGATCAACTAACCAAACCCGATCCAGACAGACAGCTCCGCATCGTCAATGCTTCTGGAAATAACCTTCAAAATGTTTCAGTCAGCATCCCTCTTGGGCTAATGAGCTGTATCACCGGCGTATCAGGCTCAGGAAAATCGACACTCATCAACGACACGTTGTACCGTTTTGTCGCGCGTGAACTCAATAATGCAAGCACTGTTCCCGCACCTTGCGAGACGGTAGAAGGGCTTGATCAAATTGATAAAGTGGTCGATATCAATCAAAGCCCCATTGGCCGCACCCCCCGTTCAAACCCCGCCACCTACACCGGTATTTTTACCCCCGTGCGCGAACTATTTTCAGCAACACACGAGGCGCGTTCACGCGGCTATACACCCGGGCGATTCAGCTTTAACGTCAAAGGTGGCCGTTGTGAGGCCTGCAAAGGTGATGGCGTTATTAAAGTTGAAATGCATTTTCTCCCCGATGTTTTTGTCCACTGTGATATCTGCAAAGGACAGCGCTATAACCGCGAAACACTGGAGATACGTTATAAGGGCAAAACGATTCATGAGGTGCTAGGTATGACCGTTGAAGAGGCACGTGAGTTCTTCGATGCCATTCCAGTCATCGCCCGCAAACTACAAACGCTGGTTGATGTCGGGCTGAGCTATATAACCCTAGGCCAAAATGCCGTCACGCTATCAGGTGGTGAGGCGCAACGGGTTAAGCTCGCAAAAGAGCTTTCTAAACGGGATACCGGACGAACACTCTATATCCTTGATGAGCCAACAACAGGGCTGCATTTTCATGACATCCAGCAGCTATTGATTGTCCTGCACCGACTGCGCGACCACGGCAACACCGTCATCATCATCGAGCATAATCTTGATGTAATCAAAACAGCCGACTGGATTATTGATTTAGGACCAGAAGGGGGAACTGGTGGTGGACAAATTGTTGCATCAGGCACACCGCAGCAGATTACCGAAGTGACCGCTTCACATACTGGCCATTATTTGAAGAAACATTTGAACTGACCGTTATCGGCGACTAATACAGGTCAGAATTTCCGGAAGCGGCATTAAGGAGATCAGCGCTCGGTAAAGAACCTTCTGCCTATTCAACAGGCCGTAACACTCATAGCATTTCTCATGCACTGTCTTGCTAGGCTCTAGATTCTCAGCTTTTCGGATCAGGATATAAAGCTCATCAGAGCTTCGCATGCTCTTTAGAACATCTCTATCGACGGAGAGCTGATGCGAAGTATAAACCATCGGTTCATTGATAAAATCATGCCCCTTTTTATGAGCTTTTTCCAAAAGAGCGCAGGAAATCAGGCTACAAGGGAAAATTTCTGGGAATTCAATTTTGTCCTTTAGCTCATCAAAATAATCTGACTGCTCCGCGCACGATCCAGAAAGAAAATTCTTGGCATTGCTATTTGCCATAAACTTTTTCTTAAGAAAAAAAGCGCTATCAGGCAGATAATCACGATCAATAGCTTTATTCAGATCACCAAAATCAGCTAGCTCCCTGTCTGCCAAAAACAGAGGTGTAGTTGTTTCTCGCTTATGCCCAATTAGCACCATCCCTGCCTCAGCTTTAACGACAACCCGATTACTCAGTGAATAGCCATTCTCTTCACTAACTCGGCTCTTTTTAATGACTACCGATAAAGCTTGATCAGGCTTAACAGCATTGGCAAAAGTAAAGTGATAGTTGCTGAAACGAAGAGCATGTTTTTCTATCAAGCCGGCTTCACCCTCTTTTTGCCGATGAAGTCTGATTTGGTGCTCAATCAGGCATTCAAGCTGAAAACCCAGAGCAATAGGGCCTCCAAAAGGGTTTTGGTGAATTTCGCCCCATCTCCTTTTGTCATGAAAAAGATTGAAATCATCCGTAGCGTTACGGGCAGCATCAATATGCATCTGACTAAAAACGAACTGGTTATCCTTCATTTTAATAATTCCATACGTTCTCGCGCATCAAGCACTTTGCTCTTCGTTTGATGACCTAGCGGAGCTTAAAATCCCGTAAAACTTCCCCCGATCACTGCACCAAACTAACTCTTAATTAACTCTTTCTCCAGTAGTTTAAGGCTTTCGAGCGTATGCGCACTGGCATAGCCATCAACAAAAGGTAAAACAGGTTCCATTCTGTCATCAATATAACCCTCTTCATAGCGGCCCATTAAAGGGTTCACCCAAATCAGCCGCTTCGATTTTCGCTGCACGATCTCAACCTGCTCTGCCAATTCGGAAGCTGTTGCCGTATCAAATCCATCGCTGAAAATAACAACAATTGTGCGGGGATTAACCATTCGATTTAGATAGTTTTGGTTAAAATCCTCTAGCGAACCAGCAATCTTGGTCCCCCCCATCCAACCTGTCGAAATATCAGTCAATTTTTGTTCTAGCCGTTGTGGGTCACGCTCTCCAAGACAGTCTCCCACATGAACCAGTTTGGTATGAAAAGCGAATGTTTCCGAACGATCAAACGCACCAATAATCCCCCAAGCAAATCGCAAAAAAAGCTTGGCGTAAATTTCCATCGACTGACTCACATCAAGCAGCAGAACAAAATTTGGCAGCCGTCGGCGGCGCACACGATAGCGAACATCAAAAGGCCAGCCTTCATACCGCAAGGAGCGGCGTAACGTCTGGCGCAAATCAACATTTTGACCCATTCCGGAAACCCTATAGCGCCTCAACATTCTGCGCCGCATCTTTCGGGCTAGGCTATCAACCCACTGCTCAATTGCTCTCATTTGTGCAGCGTCATGAACAAAACGAAAATCAGCTAGAGAGACCGTTTTGTAGTCGCTCGCACCTACATTTCCACGACTGGTTTGACCAATCGAGCTCGAACCACTAAACCCGCTTGCGCCAGCCTGCCCACCCGATGAAGTTCCGCTGCCATCTTGGGGAAGCGCCTCTTTTTGCTCCGACTCTTCCTCCCCATCTTGTAGCAACCAAAAGGCCGTATAAATATCAAAGAAACGACTCCAGTCCTCTTGCCTGCAGCAGAGAATCGACCGCAAACCCCAGAACAGATGTTTACGATCTGTTAGGTAACCAGAAGCAGCCATACGCTGCGCATCAAGCAAATCACCTGTGCCGATATCGAAATCATTATCCCGAGCGTAACGCACAAATTCTGTCACCCGTTCAACCAGAAGGTTTTGTGCGCGTAAAGAGGTTTCACTCATCGAAAAAGTCAGCTTTTATTGAGCAATTGCTCGACCTTCTCACTGCCTATCCCCCGACTATCCTCTTCTGTTTTCAACAGGCAACCTAGTGTTGAAGGAATAATCTCAATCGCCTCATCGAGTGAATCGACTTCAAGCCTCAATAACGCGGCAGCCCAATCAAGCGTTTCTGCAATCCCAGGTGTTTTTCGAAGATTGCTCCCCCGCAGCTTTTGGACAAAGTGAATTACCTGCCCAGCAAGCGTCTCACCCAACTCGGGCAACCGGGCGTTAACAATCTTCAACTCTTTCTCAAAACTAGGGTAATCAACATAATGGTAGAGGCAGCGACGCCTTAACGCATCGCTCAACTCGCGCGTACCGTTTGATGTCAGTATGACGCGTGGAATCGATGTCGCCTGAATCGTTCCAAGCTCAGGAATTGTCACCTGAAATTCAGAAAGCAGCTCTAAAAGATAGGCCTCAAACTCTTCATCCGCTCGGTCAATCTCGTCAATCAATAATACCGGCGAATCGAGCAGCGAAATGGCTTTCAAAAGCGGGCGCTGCAAAAGATAACGCTGACTGAAAATTGACTCTTCCCGCTCAGACACGTCTTCATTGATCCCCTCATGAAGCTTAATTGCCAACAGTTGGCGCTGATAGTTCCACTCATAAACTGCATGATGAACATCTAACCCTTCGTAGCATTGCAAGCGAATCAGCTCGCAACCATGAATCTGCGAAAGTGTCTTAGCAATCTCGGTTTTACCCACCCCCGCATCACCTTCTAATAACAGAGGTTTTTGCAACTGCTCCATCAAGAAAAGGCTAGAGACTAAACTTGGATCGGTGATATAGCCAGTCTCTTCTATCTTGCCGCGTAAACGCTCTAATTCGATCAACAGCTTCTCCGCCCTATTTGCTATTAGTAAGCTTGCAATATTAGCGAATGGCGAAATAGTTTGCTACAAAAGCTCTTGTCTAGATAACTATTTTCAATCACAAAAAAAGCCCCACCAGAAATAGCGGGGCTTTTTTATAGCTAATAGATAACTTAAAACTTCATTCCATACGAGAGCCTAAAATCCCACTGCCAATCGTCATCAACTTTGACTTCATATGGAAAACCAAAGCTACTCGAGTTATGCATCATATTCGTTCCCGCCACCCTATAACCCGTTAGGCCAAACCTGATATCTCCCACCTTCATCGGAAATTTCAAAGCGGCTTCTACCATGGGTTCAATATTCGTCTCTCTATCCTTTTTTGTTTCGAGAACACCTGACCCAACAGTTTCATCACTACTCAGTTTCAGCTCATCTCTAGAAATCATTGCACCACCTGCAAGCTCTAAAGACATTTGCCTAAGAAAAGAAAAACTTTCCAAGCTAAGACTACTTCCAAAACTCAGCGATGCCGCATTTAAAGGGCTGAACGCATAACCAACCATTAATGATCCAAAGACCCTACGTTTCAGTTTTACCGAAGTATCAAGATTGATCCCGTGCAGTGCTGCTCGCAAAGCGGTTTCAGTTGACGTCGTTGGCCCACCCAATGCAGCCACCAAAAACCAGGGCCCCCAATATCGGTAAACACTAAGCCCAACGTCAAAATCTTTATCATTAAATTCCCCGCTTCCTTGATGAAAACCACTTTGAAACAGATCAACATTCCTTGATCTAGATAGAGGGCGATACAGATCAATCCCCGCCCACCAATAGGCATTCGCTGCTACCGATGATCCAATCAATGATGACTCAGCGCTAGATTCATAACTAGCATCATGAAAAGCTTGTGAGCCCCCAGTAAAACCAAGGAGTAGCATCGCAAAAACACCGCTAATAAAATAAACCTTTCTTTTTATAATCAAAAACATAATAACCCCCTTTTTGATGACCGCCCAATACCACTACCATCAAAAAAATACAATGTCAACAATTAGCAACGTTAATAACATTTACATATAAGCGTCCATAAGAAATAATGACCACACCAAATAGTGTTAGATCTACCCAACCGATGAGACTATCAACCAAAAAAAAAGCGGCCCTCATTTCACTCGTAGCCTCCTGCTATCTAACTGCTTGTATCAGCCTACCTGATCATGTAGCAGCCGAACTCGAAGAGCCCGATGGCAAACAAAACAATCACTACAAACCCATTGAGCAGAGCGCACTAGAAATGAGCCGTAAAACTCGATGAAGCACAGTTTCATCTTTATCTTTCTACTTACCGTGGCTCTTTTCTTTAGCGGTTGCGCCTCCCTACAAGAAAAAAAACACTACCAACTCCCAGCAGAATTCAAAACACGCCACATTAGCTCCCACAAACACCCCTCACTTCGCTCAGGGCAAATCGTTGTAAGTGAGTCAGGCAATGATTACAGCCTTTTTTTCGCACTATTTCCAGAACAGTACAGCCCTTTCGTTCATGCCGGGATTCTCGTCTTTGTCGATGGGGAACCTTATGTCTATGAGGGGCTAGGTAGCCTCCCTCTCTTCATGGGGGACACACCAACCGACGCAATCACTGGACAGATCCGGCGACGCCGCCTTAACCATTACCTAGATGTCGAAAACTATATATCCATCTTCGATCTTCCCGATAAGATTGACCGAGACAAGGTTGTGGAGTTTGCACTTAACAACTATCAGCACGAAACACCTTTCGATCCACACATGAACAGTACGGACCACTCAAAACTCTACTGCACAGAATTCGTGTCAGAGGCTCTAAAAGCTGGAGGGATGCAGCAGTCTAGACTAACCCGTTACCGAGACAACCATTCCCTGAAGATTGTTCATGAGTGGCTAAGGATTAATGACACGAGTGTCATTCAAGCCGGTTCATTGGTCGATCCCAATAAACACATTGTCACCTTAAGCCGCTACCACTCTCCTCGCGAAATTCAACTTTACATCGCTACACGCGAAGAACTTCATCGCCGTTTCACGAAAGAGCAAAAGCTCGGCAACCTTTTCGAATGGACAGGGTTTAGGCTTAAATTCAGGCCAACAGTGACACAATTCCATGACGCCGCCATGCTCCTTCTCAAAAAAAACAAAAGCCCAGATTGGAAGACAACCCAAATGGCCGTGCGGCAACTGGCTGTCAAATATTGGGGACCTTTTGTTACAAGCGAGGGCAAACAGCAATTAGGTCTTAGATCAAACCCCGCATTACCTTGTCTAGGCGACAGGAAAAATCTGGCTTTCGCCTGCTAAAAAGCCAAGCTGTTCTCACCTCAATAAGGCCCACGCCTCTACGCTTTTTATTTCCACAAATCAGCAGTCAGCTACTATTCTCAACTCAAACCCCGCCACGGCAACTCTTTCAACTTCCGCGCTCAACTCCGCAAACGTCAGAGGATAATTCTCAAAAGAGTCACTTTTCAGCTTCAATGCCAGAGCTCTTTTTCCTGTGATCTCCAACAGAACCTCTGGGGAAGCGGAATCACCCCTATTTCTGTTTAACAGAACAGACAACCGCAATAAGAGACAGATTCTGGCCAATGACTCTTTTTGTTTACCAGAAAATTCTTCAAGCAGTTTAAGTGGAAAACGGCGACGGTGACCACGCACAAGAAAAGCGATCATCTCCTGTATCTGCCGCGTAAAGCCTGGCATATCCGCAGCCGAAAGGATGTAGGCACCATGTTTATGAAATTGAACATGGGCAATTGCAAGCCCCACCTCGTGCAAATCGGCCGCCCACCCCAGTAATTGCCTCTCGAATTTCTCTGAGAGCTTCCACTCCTTTTCCACCTGCTTAAAAAGGCTGTCTGCACAGGAGTTAACTCTTTCGGCTTGATCTGTATCGATGCTGAAACGCTGCTGCATCGACTTTACTGAGCGCATACAGACATCCTCATGCTCAGAACGGCCAATCAGGTCATAAAGCGCCCCCTCTCTAAGTGCTCCTGAAGAAAACTGCATCCTCTCTATTTTCAGTACCTCAAAAATGGCAATCAGTATCGCAAGGCCTGCAACCAGATTATCCCGCCGAGATTGCTTGAGTCCCTCAATATCGATATCGCTCACTCTTGAGTAACCAAGCAGCTGCTTCTTGACCACCTTTAATGCTGGCAAATCAATATCACCTTCACCATTCATCTCCCTGCAAGCTTGGGCGATTGCTTTAACCGTTCCCGACGAACCGTAACAACCTTCCCAGCCCTTTTTACGGTAGCGCCTACGAACCCTCATTAACTCATTCGAAGCACAATTAACCGCATTCTGGAAGTTTTGTTTTGATAGCTCGCCGCAAGGAAAAAAGCGGTCCATAAACGAAACGCAACCCATCGGCAGACTTTCCATGAGCTGCG
>Ga0209633_10000309_pt1 | contig 57745 bp, 58 predicted proteins | sample Cruoilmetagenom1_FD_187290 | JGI IMG/M metagenome (GOLD analysis project Ga0209633, IMG submission 187290) | Oil polluted marine microbial communities from Coal Oil Point, Santa Barbara, California, USA - Sample 1 (SPAdes) (version 2) | ecosystem: Environmental > Aquatic > Marine > Oil seeps ... | reverse complement strand
AGGTCGAGGTAACGTTCTCGAAGTCCAGACCGCGCAGGTTTACCGTCAAGCCGAGACCACTGTAGAACGAGGCCGTTCCAGGCATGCTGCTGACAACGGCCTCCCGATTCACAACTGCTAGCGCGAAACCGCCGACCACCAGCAATGCCAACATTGCCCAACTCACCAATTGCCTGGTCGATGGTTGGAAGTCTTGGCTAGCGGCTACCTGCGCGGCCGCCGCAGTTTGATCGGCGGTTGCGGCCTCCTCGGCTGCAGTGAATTCGGGCTCGGGCTCCGTTTCCTCCGGTTCGGTCTCAAAGGCTGGAGCGGATCCATCGCCCTCGGATTCGCTCGCGGACGCGGGCTCGGCGGCCTCGGGGGACAAGACCTCTGGCGCTTTCTGTTCCGCCGCGGCGACCGCGACCACCGTCTCTCCGCTGCCCACTGGTTCCAGCGGCTGGCGTTGCTCGCCTTCCGCCACCTCTTCGCCGCCGGCCTGATCGGCTGCCGGCTCAGCCGCTCGCATTTTCGTGGCTGATGTCAGTATCTCCTGCATCGGCGAGCGGGCGGGGCCCATGCCTTGATGGGAGAAATCTCCTATTGGATAATTTGCCTCGGGCGGCCGATCTTCCTCCGGCGGCCGATCTTCCACTTCCGGTTCTTGCCCCTCGTCCGCGGGCACTGCCATTTCTGCTTCGGCTTCGGCCTCTGGCAGCTCAACCTCTGGCTCCCGCACTTCCTCTTCGGGCTCCGGCGCCTCAACCGCGGGCTCGCGCACTTCCTCGTCGGCCTCCAGCGCCTCGTCCGCCGACTCCAGGATTTCTAGCTCGCCCTCTAGCGCCTGGTCATCGCCTTCCATTAAAGGCTCGGCAGGTTCAGGCTCCGGCTCGCTCTCTTGCAAAGCCGCTACGGCGCTCTCCGGCGACGATTCCGCGGCTTCGCCGGACTCGGCCATTTCGGCATCAAGTGCAGCTTCCACCAGCGCATCGATAGCCGCGTCCTCTTCCGCGGCCTCGTCAAGCGCCTCGGCGATCGCTGCTTCTTCAGCGAGCTCAGGCTCCTCCACCTCGACGATGATCTCAGCTTCGGTCTCTTCCTCGGCGACAACTTCGTCCGCTATCTCCCCTTCGGCCGATTCGTCCCTGGTTACTGCCACGCCGGTCTCGTCCGGTTCCGCGATCTCTTGGCCGCCCAATGCAGCGTCATCGGGCGCGGGCTCTGCCAGCTCGTTCTCGTCCAGCGATTCGATTGCTTCAGAGGGCGGCGGCATGGCCAGCCAGGCGTTGCCGCATTTGGCGCAACGAACCTTGCGGCCTTCGGGCGGAATAACCGCCGGGGTATCGTAATAGGTCCTGCAGCTGGGACATTCGAGAATCATGGTCGGACCGTTACCAAACGCACACCGCGAACCTTGTAGGCATCAACAACTCAAACCAGACGCATCGAAATGCATTGATACAGAGTTTACTGTTCCCCATAAAGGCTGCGGTGATGGGACAGATTCCGCAAGTGGCAGGGATCGGATAAGTGATCCGCTTTGAAAATGTCGGATTGCGCTATGGCATGGGTCCGGAAATTCTCCGGGATATCAATTTCCACCTGCTGCCTGGCTCTTTCCATTTTCTGACCGGACCCTCGGGTGCGGGCAAGACCTCGCTATTGCGCCTGCTGTTTATGGCACTACGGCCGAGCCGCGGCCTGATCTTTCTGTTCGGCCAGAGCCTGATGGAATGCCGGACCTCCGAACGCGCGGAGCTACGGCGCCGGATTGGCGTGGTCTTTCAAGACTTTAAGTTGCTCGATCATCTGACCACCTGGCAGAATGTGGCGCTGCCGCTGCGGGTTTCAGGACGCAACGAATCCGATTACCGGGACGACGTAACAGAGCTGCTGAAATGGGTGGGGCTCGGCGAACGGATGCACGCCTTGCCGCCGCTGCTCTCCGGCGGCGAGAAACAGAGAGCGGCGATCGCGCGGGCCGTGATCGGCAAGCCCGAGCTGCTGCTGGCGGATGAGCCCACCGGCAATGTGGATCCGCAAATGGCGAATCGGTTGTTGCGGTTGTTCGTCGAGTTGAACCGGCTTGGCACGTCAATTGTGATGGCGACCCATGACAGCCAACTGATGGAACAGTTCGGAGCACCACAGCTCGTGCTGCATGACGGCCAATTGATGATCCGCGAATGACGCCATGAGCTGGGCCGGAATTCTAAAACCCGACACCTGGGTCGACTCCGTAAAGGCTAGTTCCTGGATGGGACTGGCGGAGGCGTTCATGCCGCGCACCATGCGCGACACCTCCAACCCGATCGTACCCCCCGATTCAGTGTCCGGACGCGCGCTCACGGTGGTTATCGCCATTATGTGCTTCCTCGCCTGCTTGACCGCAGGCGCAGTCTATATGGTTTATCAATCGGCGGCCGCCTGGTCGCAGGATCTCGCCAGCGAAATCACCGTCCAGATCAACCCGGCCAAGGATGTGGATTTGGACAAGCAGGTGACGCTGATCTCGCTGTTCCTGGCCAAGCAGGCCGGAATCGACCGTGTCTCGCCACTCACTGCCGATCAATCCGCGGCCCTGCTGGAGCCCTGGCTCGGGCAAAATGCGGAAATCACCGCGCTGCCCGTGCCGCGCCTGATCGCCGTCGAGCTCGACCGTTCGCAACCTCCGAACCTGGACGCCCTGCGGAGCGCATTGGAATCTACGTTTCCCGCTGCGAAGCTGGACGACCACAGGCGCTGGCAGGCGGAAATCAGGACCGTCACCAGATCGCTGGCGCTTGGCGGGGTCACGGTTTTGATTCTGGTCGCGACCGCCACCATTTCGACCATCGTTACGGCCACCCGCAGCGCGATGGCCTCAAACCGCGAAATCATCGAAGTGCTGCACATTGTAGGCGCCAAGGACCGGTTCATTGCGACCGAATTCGAGAAGCATTTCCTGATCGTGGGAATCCGCGCCGGGCTAATGGGCGCGCTGGCGGCTGCGTTCGTCTTCATACTGATGCCGATTTTTTTGAGGTCGTTGGGGCAAGGAAGCTTGGCTGCAGCAGAATTCAGGCGGCTGTTGGGGCCCGCCGCGCTTGATCCGCAAGGCTATCTCGTTTTGGTCTTAGTCGTGATAATAGTTGCCACGCTGTGTAAGCTCACCTCCCGATATGGCGTCTATTCCATCTTGAAATCCAATGAGTGAGCACTTTCCTGCGGGTTGGCAGAGCACCTTTTCCCAGCGGACATTGAGACTTGAATAACAATTCCCGCCCGATGGGGCGCTCGGTCATCCAGGATCGGCACACGCCCATGCTCATAACCCTGCTTCGATCGCTGCTACTGGCATCGACTCTGCTGATCGCCCTGCTGGCAATCGGGTTTGTCGTGTTCGCCAGCTCGATCGAGCGTGCGCAAAACCACAGCAACGCTAAAGCCGATGGCATTGTGGTGCTGACGGGCGGCGAGGCGCGCATCGACCAGGCGGTCAATTTGCTGTCGGAGCGCCGCGCCAAACGCCTGCTTATCAGCGGCGTCCATCCATCGACCACGAGTGGCCAACTGCGCCGGCGATATCCCAAGGCCGCGCCGCTGTTCGAGTGCTGCATCGACCTCGACAAGCGGGCCCTGAACACCAGCGGCAATGCGGACGAAACTCAGGCCTGGGCAAAGCGGCAGAAATTCAATTCGCTGATCGTGGTGACCAGCAGCTATCACATGCCGCGAACCCTGCTCGAGTTGCGCCGCGCCATGCCGATTGTCGAGCTGATTCCCTACGCCGTAGTGCCGCGCAACATGAACATTTCGAATTGGTGGACCGATTCCGAGACGACTCGTCTGCTGTTCGTGGAATATGTGAAGCTGATACCCGCACTCGCCCGCTACGGCCTGGCAAAGCTGATGGGCGCACAGGCAGCGGCCGGCACGACTTGAGGCCGCACCAGGCCAACGGCGCAATGATACGCTCGATCCTCTTCGCAATCGCCTTTTATGCGACGACGGTAGCCATGCTGCTGGGCCTGAGCTGGATGCTGCTGGCGCCCCGCTCCTGGGCAATGGCCGCCGCCAAGGCTCACGCCAGCACTTCCCTATGGCTGCAAAGGGTGATTGTCGGCACGGATTTTATCGTGCGCGGCCAAGAAAAGCTGCCACCCGGCGCAGCACTCATTGCCGCGAAGCATCAGTCGGCCTGGGATACGATTGTTCTGGTGGCGCTGCTGCGGGATCCGGCTCTGGTGATGAAGCAGGAGCTGAAACGGATCCCGATCTACGGGTGGTTCGCGGCAAGGGTCGAGATGATCTTTGTCCGCCGGCAGGGTGGCCCTGGAGCATTGCGCCGGATGGCCCGCGATGCCGGCCAGCAGGCCGCATCGGGCCGTGAGGTCGTGATCTTCCCCGAAGGTACCCGCCGGGCACCCGGCGCACCGCCCGACTACAAGCCCGGCGTTATCATGCTCTATGAGTCCCTCGGCCTGCCTTGCTTCCCGATTGCGCTGAATTCCGGCCTCTATTGGCCACGACGCAGTTGGCGACGCTATCCAGGCACCATCATCATCGAAATTCTCGATCCGATCCCGCCGGGCCTGCCGCGGAAGGAATTTTCCAGCCGGTTGCAGGACGCCATCGAAGGTGCGAGCGACCGGCTGCTGGCGGAAGCTGCGGATGCCGCAAACCCGCCGCCAATGCCCGGCACCGCGCGGACCCGCCTGGACGAGATGGCGATCCGTGCAAAAAATTAAGACTCTGTTAACCAGATCTGGTACAAAACAGGAACATCAAGTTTTGTCCATCCGCGACCCCATATATGAGGATGGGATGATTTCGGTACCGTTTCGATGACCCACAGCATGCACCCCCTGCCGCCAATCTCGAATCATGTTTGGGAGAGCAAGTATCGCCTCCGCGACGATGCGGGCGCGCCCGTGGACCAAACGGTCGAGGATACCTTCGCCAGGGTCGCCAAGGCGGTGGCCGGGGCCGAGACCAAGAAGCTGCAAAAGAAATGGGAGTCGCGCTTTTTCGAAGCGATCAACGATTTCGCGTTTCTGCCTGCCGGCCGCATCCTGGCCGGCGCAGGCGCCAATCGGAGCGTCACCCTCTTCAACTGTTTCGTAATGGGCGCAATCGAGGACGACATGGCCTCGATCTTCGAGAATGTGAAGGAAGCGGCGCTGACAATGCAGCAGGGCGGGGGCATCGGCCATGACTTCTCCACGCTCCGCCCGCGCGGCGCGTTGGTCGCGGGCGTGGGCGCAAAGGCCTCGGGGCCAGTCAGCTTCATGGATGTATGGGATGCCATGTGCCGGACCATCATGTCTGCCGGGATGCGGCGTGGCGCGATGATGGCCACCCTGCGCTGCGACCACCCGGACATCGAGGAATTTGTCGCAGCCAAGGGCGATCCGCGGCGGCTGCGCAATTTCAATCTCTCGGTTCTGGTGACCGACCGCTTCATCGAGGCGATCCGGGCGGACCGGGACTGGGATTTGGTTTTCGGCGGCAAGGTCTACAAGACCGTGCCCGCGGTCGAGCTCTGGGATAATATCCTGACGAGCACTTACGACTATGCCGAGCCCGGCGTCATCTTCATCGACCGGGTGAATGCACTAAATCCGTTGAATTACTGCGAGACGATCCACGCCACCAATCCCTGCGGCGAGCAGCCGCTGCCGCCCTATGGCGCCTGCCTGCTGGGGTCGATCAATTTGGCCCGGCTCGTGGCCAAGCCCTTCGAGAAGGAGGCAGCCCTCGATGAGAGGCGGTTGGAGGAATTGGTGCCGGTGGCCCTGCGTTTTCTCGACAACGTCAACGATATCTCGGGCTACCCCCTTGATGAGCAGCGCCGCGAGGCGCACTCCAAACGCCGCATCGGTCTGGGCGTAACCGGTCTCGCCGATGCCCTGATCATGTGCGGTAGCCGCTACGGTTCGGACGAGGCGGTGGACCTGGCCGAGCGCTGGATGGGAAGAATTGAGCATCTGGCCTACTTGGCAAGCGCCGAACTGGCGAAGGAAAAAGGCGCATTTCCGCTTTACCGGGAGAGGGAATATCTCTGCTCACCGCCTCTGCAGCGCCAGAGCGACGAGGTACGACGCGCCATCGCCGCCCACGGCATGCGCAATGGGCTGATTACCTCGGTCGCCCCGACAGGCACGATTTCGTTGTTTGCGGGCAATGTTTCGAGCGGCATCGAGCCGGTTTTCGACTTTACCTATAAGCGGCGCATTCTGGCCGACGGCAACGAAGCGGAGGAGCACTCGGTCGAGGATTATGCCCACCTGTTGTTTCGCGAGAAATACGGGCCTGAAGCGCGGCTTCCCCACACCTTCGTGACGACTTCGGATCTGGAGCCCTCCGATCACATCCGGATCCAAGCGGCCCTGCAGGCGCATGTCGACAGCGCTATCTCCAAGACCGTGAACTGCCCGGAGGGCATTTCGTTCGACAGGTTCAAGTCGGTCTATGACCAAGCCTACGACCTAGGCCTCAAGGGCTGCACCACCTATCGGCCGAACCCGGTAACAGGCGCAGTGCTCTCGCGTGAGCCCAAGGCCGCTAGATCCCGCAAGCCTCATACACCCACTAGCCCGCCGAGACCGCTCGGTGACGATGGCGCAGTGGTTTACATGTCGCAGCCGCTCGAACGGGACGACATGCTGGAGGGGGCCACCTACAAGCTGCGCTGGCCCGAATCCGAGCATGCCATTTACGTCACCCTCAACGACATCGTGCAGGATGGCCGGCGCCGGCCCTTCGAGATCTTTATCAACTCGAAGAACTTGGAGCACTACGCCTGGACCCTGGCGCTGACCCGGATGATCAGCGCCGTGTTCCGCCGGGGCGGCGATGTCTCCTTCGTGGTCGAAGAGCTCAAGGCCGTGTTCGATCCCCGCGGAGGACACTGGATTCAGAGCCAATATGTGCCGAGCCTGCTCGCGGCGATCGGCGGCGTCATCGAGCGCCATATGATCGAGATCGGCTTCATTCAGCCGGGAGAGGAGGGGCTCGAAGACACAAGCGAGCAGGAAACTGTAAGCAAAACCGCCCGATATTGCCCCCGATGCACCCAGCCCGCGCTGGTGTTCCAGGAGGGCTGTCATACCTGCCGCAATTGCGGCTATTCCAAGTGCAGCTAGGTCCGAAATCCTCAGGCGTACGGAGATTTGTTCATATTTTGTTCTTATATTTGGGTAATATTTTGACCAACCTTGATTTTCGATTCCGCTCTCCCACTTTTGGGGGATGCTGCAGAGAGCAACCGAAACCATGATGGCGAAACGAGATCTGAATCAGCGGTTCGACGTTGATCGTGCGCCGGGCGAGGAGCCCGCTACGATCTCGGCGACCGGTGAGATTGGGCAGAACTATCATTACTGGCGCGGTGCCACGGGCCGGCGCTATCTGCACACGGTCTTCCCGCTGCTGGATTGCCCGGAAATCCCCAAGGCCAACTACATCATCGTGGCCTGTAGCGGAAACGGCGCCCGTCAGGCGCTCGAGATCGGACAGACCTTCGACCGCGCGGGCTCGCTCAATCTGGCGCACCTGCGCCAACGCGCGGCCCAACTGGGTGCGAGCGAAATCCACATCCATGTGCTGGCCGAGACTCCGAGCGGCAGGAATTCGGTCGAAGCGGACCTGCGGGCCCGGCATGGGTGCCATTCGGCCAATTGCGCGGACATGGCTCAGGCGAGCTGACCCGCCAGCCGACCAAACTCCTTTTATCAGTGACACTTCGGCGACCGCATGCCGCGCAGGCGGTTTGCTAGCGCTTGGGGCGCGGCACGGGAACCAGCGTACCGATCTTGCGACCATGCCTGCGAAACCCAATTGGCGCCGCTCGTTCGACCGTGTCGTGCAGCGGGTCCAATAGGTTGATCAGCCGCTCGATACGCGGCTCCTCGATGCCCATCTCTTCCAAATGCCGGAATGTGTTCATCACGTAGTCCACATTGCGTCCCGACACCCCAACCGCGCGGCGCACCATCCAGGCCTGACGGGCAAGCGGAACGTCTCCCGCATATTGGGGATGCCGCCGGTCAATCACGAAACAAAGCGCGTGCACATCTGACCCGCCATTGGCGAGTTTCACCCACCGCATCGCTTCCCGATAGTCCAGGGTGACCTGCTCGCGCTTCTTCAGCTGATAGCGGATCGCGGGGGCTTGTTCAGGCGCAATCCGAAAGGCGAGGCCGCGGCAACCGCCGCCGATGTCCAGTCCCATCGTCAGTCCAGGCCTTACCCGTGAACCCCGATGCACGACTGAATAGACGCAAAGTGCGCGATGGGCGCCTTCGAGCGTGGCAGGCACCGCATCGAGATAAGGGAAATCTGGCCGCCACATCAGCGAGCCGTAGCCAAACACCCAATTGTCCGACATGGCTGACCGTTCAATGGCGGGCGAGGTTGAAGACGGCGAGCCGTCCTGATTTCAATCCGGCAGAGAAACTCACGACCGTTTTTTCTTTTTCTTCTTGCTGGGCCCCGGATTCGATGGCGCGGCAACGATTTCGGAGGCCTTTTCACGGACCTCGATAATTCCTTGCTTGACGGCATCATCGACGGCATCACGCAGCCGCTCGAAGCTTTTGGCCGTCTTTTCGGCCTCCACCATCTCGCGCCGGATCGCATCGCTGAAGACGCCGTGAAAGCGGCCGAAATCGGGGGCGTCCTCGTCCTGGCCCGCATCGATGACGCCGCGCCTGATTTCCCTGGTGCGGGTAAAGAGCTTGAACAGGCTCTCGCCGTCCTCCCAGCGGATGTCGCGTTGCAGGGCGGCCAAATCCTCCGAGAACCGGCCCAGCATCTCCAGCACTGCGTTCTTGTTGGCGAGGAAAATGTCCCGCCACATGGTGGGGTCCGAGGCGGCGATCCGGGTAAAGTCGCGAAAGCCGCCAGCCGAATATTTGATCACTTCGGATTCGGTGACGGTCTCGAGGTCGGCCGCGGTGCCGACGATGTTGTAGGCGATCAGATGCGGCACATGGCTGGTGATGGCCAATACCAGGTCGTGGCGTTCGGGCGTCATGATCTCGACGCCGGACCCCAGCCCTCGCCAGAATTCGGCGACGCGTTCAACCTCTTCATCGCTCGACCGGCCGCAAGGAGTGAGAATACACCAGCGGCCCTCATAGAGACCAAGGCAGCCAGCCTCCGGCCCCGACTGCTCGGTTCCAGCGATCGGATGGCCGGGCACCAACGCCACGCCTTCGGGGATGTGAGGGCCAATCTCTTCGGCAACGCGGGATTTGACCGATCCCACATCGCTGACAATCGCACCCTTCTTGAGGCTTCCGGAAATGGACTTGGCTACGTCCCCCATCACGCCGACAGGCACGCAGAGAATGAGGAAATCGCTCCCCTGGGCGGCCTCCTTGGCGGTCTTGCAGACGGTGTCCACGATATCGAGCCCGGCGGCCCGTTTGCGCACATCCGCCGAGCCGTCAAATCCCACCACCTCACCCGCCAGCCCTTGCTGGCGCGCGCCGAGCGCGACCGAAGCGCCCATCAGGCCGAGCCCGATGATCGCCAGACGATTGAAGAGCGGCTTCTTCATGGTTTGCGGCGGTTCAAGCATGCATGAATTCGCTGAGCGCCTCGATCACGGCCTGGTTTTCCGCCTCGGTTCCGACGGTCAGCCGAAGCGCGTGGGGTAACCCATATTTATCGATGCGCCGGAGCAGGATTCGTTTCTCCATTAGAAACGCATCCGCCTGTGCCGCGCTATGTTCGGGCTCTTGGGGAAAATGCACGAGCAGGAAATTTGCCGCGCTCGGCGTCACATTGAGACCCATACCCTCAAGTCTCTCATGCAGCCAAGGCAGAAACGTCTCGTTATGGGCAACCGCCTGTTCGCGGTGACCGCTGTCGCCCAGCGCGGCGACGCCCGCCTCGATCGCCGGATTGGAAATATTGAAGGGACAACGCACACGGTTTAGCACCTCGGCGATTCCGTTCGGGCAATAGGCCCAACCGAGCCGCAATCCAGCTAGACCATAGAGCTTCGAGAATGTCCGGGTCATCACCGTATTGTCGGTGTTGGAGACAAGCTCAATCCCCGCCTCGTAATCGTTGCGTCTGACATACTCCGCGTAGGCCGCATCCAGCACCAGCAGCACGTTTCCGGGCAGCTCTTGGCGCAGACGCTGTATCTCGTCGAACGGCAAATAGGTGCCGGTCGGATTGTTGGGATTGGCGAGGAACACGGCCCTGGTCCGGGGACCGGTTTTGCTCAAAATCGCGTCCACATCGGCCCGATGTTCGGTTTCAAGCGCCACCACCGGCTTGGCGCCCGCCGCAGTTATCGCGATCGGATAAACTAGAAATCCATGCTCGGTGTAGATCGCCTCGTCGCCTGGACCCAGATAAGCTTGCGCCAGCAGGTGCAGCAGCTCGTCCGACCCCGCGCCGCACACGATATTTGCGGCGTTCAGCCCAAATTCACTGGCGATCGCCGCGCGCAGCTTTTCCGCCGAGCGATCGGGATAACGGTCCAGCTGACGGGCAGCCGAGTTGTACGCGGCGAGCGCCTCGGGGCTAGGTCCCAAGGGGGTCTCGTTCGACGACAGCTTTATCACCGGGGCGTCGCCCGGCAGCCAGCTCTTGCCCGGCTCGTAGGGCTTGATGTCGAGAATGCCGGGCTGTGGCGCCGGCCTCGAATCGGCAATCATTGAGTTTCTCCTGGCCCTGCTTGGCGTAGCCCCGCGAACGCGGCCAATTACGGCTCCACGCGCGGGATTTTCGGGCGCCCATTGATAGGGCTGCCACCGGGCAAAATCAAAGAAAAGATTGACTTTTGTTAACCAACTCCTAGCTAAGCTCACTGTTTCGGCCAAGATAGTGGAATTCGACCCCGCAACGGGAAGCCTGATCCGGCGATTCTCGGGGCCTGATATTTTCACCCCGGTGCGTAAGTGTAATGAGCAAACCCCTGTTGAAAGATTTGCCGTCGGTTTCGGCCAATAGGCTCGCCCAAGTGCTCGAGCCAGAGAGCGAAGTCGCGCGCTTCACCAAGACCGAGCCGCTGGTCTTGGATAGCGGCGAGCAGTTGGCGCCGTTTTCCATTGCCTATCAGACCTACGGAATCCTGAATGCCGATAAGACCAACGCGATCTTCATCTGCCACGCCCTGACCGGCGACCAGCATGTGGCGAACACCCACCCGGTTACCGGCAAGTCTGGCTGGTGGACGGCGTTGATAGGTCCCGGCAAGCCGGTCGATACCAACAAGTATTTCGTGATCTGCGCCAACGTCATTGGCGGCTGCATGGGGTCGACCGGCCCAAGCTCAATCAAGCCCCGCACGGGCAGACCCTATGGCCTGGATTTTCCAGTCATTACCGTAGGCGACATGGTGCGCGCCCATATGCGCCTTCTGGACCGCCTCGAGATCCCGGACCTGTTCTGCGTGATCGGCGGCTCGATGGGAGGCATGCAGGTGCTGGAAATGGCGGCTCGCTACAAAGATCGCGTCTACGCCGCCATTCCAATCGCCGCGGCGGCCCGCCATTCGTCCCAAAACATCGCGTTTCACGAAGTGGGACGCCAGGCGATCATGGCCGATCCCGACTGGTGCGGCGGCAAATACTTGGAAGAAGGCAAGCACCCGCATAAGGGCCTGGCCGTTGCCCGGATGGCGGGCCACATTACTTATCTGTCGGATGAAGCCCTGCACCGCAAGTTCGGCCGCAATTTGCAGGACCGCAAGGCGGTGACCTTCGGTTTTGACGCCGACTTCCAGGTCGAAAGCTATCTGCGCCATCAAGGCTTCACGTTCGTCGAGCGCTTCGACGCCAACAGCTATCTCTACGTGACGAGAGCGATGGACTATTTCGACATGGTGGCCGACGAAAAGGGAATCTTGGCCAATGCCTTCAAGGGGACGAAGACGCGCTTCTGCCTGGTCTCGTTCACCAGCGATTGGCTGTTCCCTACGGAAGAAAGCCGTGCCGTCGTCCAGGCACTCAATGCGGTCGCCGCCAATGTCAGTTTCGTCGAGATCGAGACCGACAAGGGGCACGATGCTTTTCTGATGGACGAGCCCGAATTCAACGCGACCATCTCAGGCTTCCTTTCGTCGGCGGCAAAAACCCGCGGGCTCAGCGGCGACGCGGAGCTCAGCGCCTAGGGCCGGACAGCATAATGGACGCCCAGATCCAAAATACCGCGCGCGTCGACCTACTGCTGATTTCGGAGATGGTCGAAGCGGGGTCCCGCGTGCTCGATATTGGCTGCGGGGACGGCACGCTGTTGCAGATCCTGGCCGAGACCCGCGATGTCGACGCACGCGGCGTCGAAATCAGTCAGCTCGGCGTCAATCAATGCGTGGCGCGCGGGCTATCCGTGGTGCAGGGCGACGCCGACAGCGACCTCGTCAACTATCCCGATGCGGCCTTCGACTACGCAATATTGAGCCAGACCATCCAGGCGACCCACCGTCCCCGCCACGTGCTCGAGCAGCTGCTGCGGATTGGCCGGCACGCGATTGTATCATTTCCGAATTTCGGCCACTGGAAAATCCGCGGCCAAGTCATGCTGCAGGGCCGCATGCCGATGACGACCAACCTGCCGAACCAATGGTACGACACGCCCAACATTCACTTTTGCACGATCAAGGATTTCGTCGCGCTTTGCGACGAGATCGACGCCAAGGTCGAGCAGGCCGTGGCGCTCAATGCGATGGGTCAGAAACTGGGCTTTTCGGCGCCGCTTTTCCTGCAGAATCTGGTTGGCGAGCAGGCGGTGTTCCTGCTGTCTCGCTAACCTCAGCGCCGCCTCTCCGTTCGACGTCGAAGCCCGACGGGACCGGGCTCAAGCGGCCCCGCGCCATCTCGACGCCATAGCTGGGCGCGGCTGCATAGATCTGCTTAGAGGCCTCCACCAGGATCACGCCGGAAAATGCCGGCCAGAGAACCGCGCCGATCCTTTCCCATGCGTTTGACCAGCGCAGCGCCAGCGACCAGTTAAGGGGGAACAAATGCAGCGCATGCATCCATTCGAGCGGTGAGAACATTGCGTCACGCAGCAGGCTCGTCAATTGGCCCCGGCTATAGGGCCGGCCATGGCCGAACGGGGTGGCTTCCAGCAGCGACCAAATACTGCGCCGGTTGGGAACCACCAGCAGCATCTTTCCCTCGGGTGTCAGCACCCGCCAGACTTCGCGCAGCAACGCCCGCACGCCGTCGGTTGTCTCCAGATTATGGACAATGAGAATGCGGTCTACCGAGGCGTCGGGCAGGGGCAGCTTTTGCTCATGCACCAGGGCGGTCTGCATCGGCCCCAATTCCGGCCACGACACCACGCCCTGATCCGCCGGCATTAGCGCGCCGACCCGCACCGCCTCGCCCCTGAAGACAGCGAGATAAGGCGATGCATATCCGAGCCCGAAGACGTTCATGCCGCTGACGTCTTGCCAAGCCTTGCGGATATGCTTGCCGATCAGGAGCCGGGTCACCGCGCCAAGCGGTCTGGAGTAAAACTCTCGCAAGCTGATCACATCGTGATGCATCTGCGGCTCCCATTAGCGCGCCCGTCCAAAGTTAGCACCGACACCCGTCCCATGGCCGTTTAATTCTCCATGGCGGGATGCTAGTTTTCCGGTCCGCTGGCAGTATCCCAACCCTGATTGAGGCATCAAGAATGGCAAATCTCGAGATCTTTCAGTTTCCGTGTCTCAGCGATAATTATGGCGTCTTGATCCACGATCAATCGCAAAATATCACCGCCGCGATCGACACGCCTGACGCGGCCGCCGTCCAGCGCGCCCTGGACGAGAAGGGTTGGACCCTTACCCACATCCTCAATACCCATCATCATTGGGACCACACCGGCGGCAATGAGGAGCTGAAGGCATCATCGGGCTGCACCATTGTTGGCCCCGCCAACGAGGCCGATCAGGTGCCCGGCATAGACATTGAGGTGCGCGAGGGCGACACCTTTCAGCTCGGCTCCTTCGAAGCCCGCGTAATCGATACCGGCGGCCATACCCTTGGCCACGTCGCCTATTGGTTCCCAGAGGCCAAGGTGGCGTTTGTCGGCGATACCCTATTTGCGCTGGGCTGCGGCCGGGTTTTCGAGGGCAATCCCCAGCAGATGTGGAACTCGCTTTCCAAGCTGATGAAGCTGCCGCCCGAGACCCAGATCTATTGCGGCCACGAATACACCCAAAACAACGCGAAATTTGCGCTCACCATCGAGCCCGAAAACGACGCCTTGCAGGCCCGGGCCAAGGAGATCGACGCCCTGCGCGCGAACCGCCAGCCGACGGTTCCCACGACAATGGCGCGCGAGCTCGAAACCAATCCGTTCCTGCGCACCCAGAGCGCGGCAATTCAGGCGCGGCTCGACATGCAGGGCCGCGACGACTGGGAGATCTTTGCCGAAATTCGCCGGCGCAAGGATAACTCTTAATGGTGGGGGACCACACCACCGCGTCGCCCCTTTCCGCCGAGCAGATTATTCGCCAACTCGAACTGAAACCCCATCCCGAGGGCGGCCACTACCGTGAGACTTTCCGCGACCGGGAAGGTCACGGCGATCGGTCGCACGGCACTGCGATCTACTTCCTGCTGGCGCGGGACGAGGTCTCGCATTGGCACCGTGTGGATGCTACCGAAATTTGGCATTGGCATATGGGCGCGCCCTTGGAGCTCTTGGTCGAGACGCCCGGCGGCATTGAGCGGACGGTCTTGGGGCCAAGCCTCGACCGGGGTGAGCGGCCCCAGTTCGTGATGCCAAAAATGGCTTGGCAAAGCGCCCGCAGCCTGGGCGACTGGACGCTGGTGGGCTGCACGGTCGCGCCCGGCTTCGAATTCTCAGGCTTTGACCTGGCCCCGCCGGATTGGCAGCCGCCCGGCGCCTGACCGCCGGTCACGCGCCATTAGGTGATGTAGTGGCCGCCATTCACCGTGAGCGTTGATCCGGTGATAAAGGCGGCGTCGTCGGATGCGAGAAACGTGACGCAGCGCGCGACCTCGTCCGCCTCGCCCAAGCGGCCAACCGGAATATGCGAAATAATCGCCTTTTCCAGCACATCCTGGGGAACCGCGGCGACCATTTCGGTATTGATGTAGCCCGGCGCAATGGCGTTGACCGTGATCCCTTTGCGGGCGGCCTCCTGGGCGAGCGCCTTGGTGAAGCCGATTACGCCGGCCTTGGCAGCCGAATAGTTGGTCTGGCCCATTTGGCCCTTTTGGCCGTTGATCGACGAGATGTTGATGATCCGGCCGAAACTGCGCTCGCGCATGCCGTCGATCACCTGGCGCGACATGCAGAACATCGAGTCGAGATTGGTGGTGATCACGGCGGACCAGGCTTCTAGGTCCATTTTGTGCAGCATGGCGTCGCGAGTGATGCCGGCATTGTTGACCAGAACGTCGACCGGCCCAAGGTCCTTTTCGACATGGCCGATGCCCTTGCCGCAGGCATCGAAATCGCCGACATCCCACTTAAAGACGGAGATTCCCGTTTGATCCTTGAACTCCTCGGCCGCCTTGTCATTGCCGGCGTAGTTGGCCGCGACATCAAATCCCGCGTCCTTGAGCGACCTCGAAATCGCGGCACCAATGCCACGGGTGCCTCCGGTTACAACTGCAACACGAGCCATTGCTTCCCCCTTGGGTTGTCGGGCCCTCTTCCGATACTCCTAGTCTGCGGAAGTCGGAGCCCAGCCGATAGCGACACTTTCGATTGACGGGCGGTCAATCGCGCTCGATGCACATGGCGATACCCATGCCGCCGCCGATGCAAAGCGTGGCCAGGCCCTTCTTGGCATCGCGCTTTTGCATTTCGTGCAGCAGGGTCACCAGCACCCGCGCGCCCGATGCGCCGATCGGATGGCCGATGGCGATGGCGCCGCCATTCACATTGACCTTCTCGGGGTCGAGGCCGAGATCCTTGTTGACCGCGCAGGCCTGGGCCGCAAAGGCCTCGTTGGCCTCGATCAGATCGAGATCGTCAACGGTCCAGCCGGCCCGCTCCAACGCGGTCCGGGAGGCTGGAATCGGACCGGTGCCCATGATCGAGGGATCGACGCCCGCATGGGCCCACGAAGCGATTCTGGCGAGCGGCTCGATGCCCCGCCGTTCGGCCTCTTCGGCAGTCATCAGCACCACCGCCGCGGCGCCGTCATTGATACCGCTGGCGTTTCCCGCCGTCACCGTGCCTTCTTCCCTGTCGAAGGCCGGCCGCAGCTTGGCGATCTGATCGATCTCAACGCCTTCGCGGATATATTCGTCCTGATCGACGACAATTTCGCCCTTGCGGGTCTTGATGGTCACCGGCGTGATCTCGTCGGCAAACTTTCCGGCCTTCTTGGCGGCCTCGGCCTTGTTCTGCGAAGCGACTGCAAACTGGTCCTGGTCCTCGCGGGTGATCTGCCACTGGCGCGCCACGTTTTCCGCGGTATTGCCCATATGGTAGCCGTTGAAGGCGTCCATCAGGCCGTCGGTCAGCATGGTGTCGATCATCTCGAGGCTGCCCATCTTGACGCCGTCGCGCAGATGGGCGCAGTGCGGCGCCTGGCTCATACTTTCCTGGCCGCCCGCCACCACGATGTTCGAATCCCCGAGCCTGACTTGCTGCGCGCCGAGCGCCACCGCGCGCAGGCCCGAGCCGCAGAGCTGGTTGACGCCCCAGGCCGGCGTTTCGACCGGAATACCGGCGGCAATCGAGGCTTGGCGCGCCGGGTTCTGCCCTTGGCCGGCGGTCAGGATCTGTCCCAAGATCACTTCCGAGACGTCCTCGGCCTTGACGTTCGCGCGCTTGAGCGCCGCTTCAATCGCCACTTGGCCTAGCGTGTGCGCCGGGACCGAGCTCAGCGCTCCGTTGAACGATCCGACCGGGGTCCGCGCCGCACCCGCAATGACGATCGACTCCTTGTCACTCATGACTGCCTCCGCTTTTTGGAAATGACCTGTTGGCTTTAAGAAATACACGACCCGCCGGGGAGCGCTAGGCTACCCGCGAAATCCTTCTGGTGCTATGCACAAAATTCATGATACCTATTTCGCGGTGCGGCATAATTGCCGGTTTGACCGGCAAAATTGGTCCTGGAGAGTCCCAGAAATCGTGGCAAAAGACGACCGATCGCAATCCGAGCCGATTATTATCAAGAAATACGCAAATCGGCGCCTCTACAACACCGACACCAGCACCTATGTCACCCTGGATGACCTGGCGCAAATGGTGCGCGCGGAACGCGATTTCGCGGTTTTCGACGCCAAGTCGGGGGACGACCTGACCCACGCCGTGCTCACTCAAATTATCGTCGAGCAGGAGAGCCGTGGGCAAAGCCTGCTGCCGATACCGTTTCTGCGCCAACTCATCCGATTCTATGGCGACAGCATTGAACAGCTGATCCCCAGCTACTTGGAACACAGCCTGACTTCGCTAACGCGTCAGCAGGAGCGTTATCGCAAGCAATTCGAAAAGTCCTTCGGCCCGGCAGCCTTTGAAGCCGTTCAAGAGCAGGCCCGGCAAAATCTGGCGATGTTCGAAAAGGCCATGGGCGTATTCAGTCCCTTCGACCCCGGCAAATCGCCCCCAAGGGAAGGGACTGAGAAAGCTAACGCGGCTGCGGCGGAAGGTGCTCAGAAAAGCGCCGCACCCAGCGGCGACCATGACGAGATTTCTTCGCTCAAGGCCCAGCTAAGCGCCATGCAGGAGCAGCTCGATAAGCTCTCCCGGCGCACCGACTGAGGCCGCAGCGCCTATTCCCACGCAAGTTCGATTTGGATCGGCCGCCCGTCAGCGCTGCCCTTATTGAGCGCCGGGTCCGATTGCGAAATCACGCCGGGCGGCGCGGATGGTTACCGAAAATCCGGCGATCACGTCGATCAGCGTCACCAGCGTAATGAAGAAGAACAGCGACGTGGCGGCCTCGGGGATCACCAGAAACTCGATCAGGCACAGAATGAAGACGATTGTTGAGAGTGCGTGATCCACCAGCGAATTGCCGCCGATCCGGGTGGCCTTGAGGATTTCCACGAATAGCAGCACCAGCGTTGCCGTAACCAGCGCATCGCTGACATGGATCGTCCAGACTGCGCCCGAAATCATCGAAACCCTGGCAAGCTCGGTGTCGAAGGCGACCCCAGCGCCGAACACGATGACGTTGTAGGCGATCAGCGAAAGCACCAGCCAGGGAAGGCTCAAGACCATGTCATCCTCCTGCCGATTGCGGCCTTTGGGCGTGAGTCGTCATGCGGCGACCCGGTTGCCCATGCCTCAAGTCTAACTTCCAGGATGGTATCAAAGGATGGCGGGGTCCCTAGAGCTCTTCTTCGGGCTCCAGAACCTGACGGCCGCGATACTTGCCGGTCTTCAAATCGATGTGATGGGGACGGCGCAGTTCGCCGCTCTCCTTGTCCTCGACATAGGTCGGACGCTTCAGGCCATCCGCCGAACGGCGCGTTCCCCGCTTAGAGCGAGAGACCTTCTTTCTGGGTACAGCCATAGCTCACATCTCCTCGCCGTTACCTTCGGGGGCGCCTTTTGGGGCGCTCCGGCACGCGGTCTACGGCGCAAAAATCCCGGAATTCCGCCCGCTGCGGGGCAGGCCGCCGTCCTTATACTGATATTCCCCGCGAAACGCCAGACGCACCAACTATTCGGACCCGATGCATTTGAGCCAAGGGCTCGCCGATGCCATGCGCTTTTCGATGCGGCGCGCCAAGCTGCGCGTTTTGGGGCCCGCGCGCCCCGCATGACGTACATAGGGATTGGGGAGCGCGGCGGCCAGTAGCGCTGCCTCTCGCCGGGTAATTCGTTTGGCGCTCTTCTTGAAGTGATGCCTGGCCGCTGCCTCGGCGCCATAGACGCCCGGCGCCCATTCGGCGATGTTGAGATAGACCTCCACGACGCGGCGTTTGGGCCAGGCGGCTGTAATCGCGTAGGCCAGCGGAATCTCGGCCGCCTTCCGCAGATAGCTCCGCTGGGGCCATAGAAACAGGTTCTTCGCCGTTTGCATCGGAATCGTGCTGGCGCCCCTTGGATGGCCGCCCCGCTTCTCCGCCCGTTCGATCGCGTCCTCGACCGCGCTCCAATCGACGCCCGAATGGACGCAAATGCGGTTGTCTTCGCTTGAGACCACCGCGGCGATCAAATGGGGCGAAATCCGCTCCAACGGCACCCATGTCTGGCGGACCGATCCCCCGCTCAGATAGCGCCCTACCATTAGGGCCGAGGCCGGCGGATTGGCGAAGCGATAGAGCAGGATGAGCCCGAGGGGCAACGCCAGCAGGGCGAGCGCGATCAGGATCAGCCAACGCTTGAAGCCCCAGCTTCGCTTCCGGCCCCTGCGGCGCCGCGATGGACGGGCAGATTTCGATTTGGCCATGGCGCGCCTTGTACTCCCTGGTTGGCGAGCTTTGCAACGTGGTATGGAGCAATCATGGCGCTTAAGAAAAAGCCGATTGCCCATTCTCCCGGCTTCGAAAAGAGGCTCGAGACGGTTGCCGCACGCCTGGAAACCCGCCTCGAGCAACTCTTGAGCCGGCCGGAGGACGCCGCCGACAGCGCTTTAGCCCAGGCCATGCGATATGCGGTGTTGGGCGGCGGCAAGCGGATTCGCCCGTTCCTGCTGATCGAGAGCGCAGGCCTGTTCGCTAGCCCTGACGATGGAACCTACGGCGCGGCGGCGGCGCTGGAATGCGTGCATTGCTACTCGCTGGTCCACGACGATCTGCCGGCCATGGACGATGACGCGTTGCGGCGCGGCCGGCCCACGGTTCACGTAGCCTATGACGAGGCGACGGCGATCCTTGTCGGCGACGCATTGTTGACCCTGGCCTTCGAAATCTTGGCGCGGCGCGAGACTCATAAGGATGGGACCGTTCGCGCAGAGTTAATCCTAGAACTCGCCCGCGCGGCGGGCTGGCGCGGCATGGTGGAGGGCCAAGCGCTGGATCTCGCCGCCGAGGGCGCTCAGGTCACCGACGATGAGATTGCCCGCATTCAAGCCCTCAAGACCGGTGCATTGATCCAATTCGCCTGCGACGCCGGCGCGATTCTGGGCCGCGCCCCTACCGACCAGCACCAAGCGCTTCGCATTTACGGCAAGGCGTTAGGGCAGGCGTTTCAATTGGCGGATGATCTGCTCGACGTCGATGGCGATGCGGGCCAAGTCGGCAAGGCCACCGGCAAGGACGACGTAGCTGGAAAAGCGACCCATGTGGCCTCGTTAGGCGTCGAGCGGGCGCGGGCAAGGTTGGATGCGTTGGAAGCTAAGGCAATCGAAGCGCTGAAGCCCTTCGGACCCAAAGCCGATAGCTTGATCGAGGCGGCCCGCTTCGTCACCCGCCGGAGGCATTGAGCGCTTGCTTCTCCGGCGCTTGCTCTGAATTGCCAAACCGCCGGGCAATGTAGTCCTCCACCAATTGCTTGAACTCGGCCGCAATATTGGGACCACGCAGGGTGAGCGCCTTCTTGCCGTCGATGAAGACCGGCGCGGCGGGCGCTTCGCCCGTTCCAGGCAACGAAATACCGATATCGGCGTGTTTGCTTTCGCCCGGTCCGTTCACGATGCAGCCCATTACCGCCACGCTCATCGTCTCGACGCCGGGATAACGGGCCCGCCATTCCGGCATCATCTCCCGGATATGGCCCTGGATATCCTTGGCTAGCTCCTGGAACACCGAACTGGTGGTGCGCCCGCAGCCCGGGCAGGCGGCCACTACGGGCGCGAAACTCCGCAAGCCCATGGCTTGCAGGATCTCTTGGGCCACCCGGACTTCTTCGGTGCGATCGCCGCCGGGCTCGGGCGTGAGCGAAATCCGGATGGTGTCGCCAATGCCTTCCTGCAGCAGCACCGCCAAAGCGGCAGTCGAGGAGACCACGCCCTTGGTCCCCATTCCAGCCTCAGTGAGCCCCAAATGCAGCGCATAACTGGAACGCTCGGCCAGCGCGCGGTAGACGCTGATCAGATCCTGAACCGCGCTTACCTTGGCCGAGAGTATGATCTGGTCGGCACCCATGCCGAGCTCTTCGGCGCGCTCGGCGCTGAAAAGCGCTGACACGACCATGGCCTCGTGCAGCACCTCTTGGGCGTCCTTGGGCGACTTGGAGGCCGCGTTCTGGTCCATCAAATGAGTCAGCAATTCCTGGTCCAAACTGCCCCAATTGACGCCGATCCTGACGGGCTTTCCGTGAGCCAGGGCGATCTCGATGATCTGCGAAAACTGCTTGTCGCGCTTTTCGCGGAACCCGACATTTCCGGGATTAATCCGGTACTTGTCGAGGGCTTCGGCGCAGCCGGGGTGATCCTGAAGCAGCTTGTGCCCGATATAGTGAAAGTCGCCCACCAACGGGACTTCGACGCCGAGTTTTTGCAACCCCTCGCGAATCCGTGGAACCGCGGCGGCCGCTTCGGCGCGGTCCACCGTAATACGCACAAGCTCCGAGCCCGCGCGGGCGAGCGCCGCCACTTGGTCTGTGGTCGCCGCCACGTCGGCGGTGTCGGTATTGGTCATCGACTGCACGACGACCGGCGCATCGCCGCCGACGCGCACGCCGCCCACCATTACGGCAATCGATTTCCGCCTGTTCTGTGCTGGACCAGTCATGGTTCGATTGCCTTGATACTCCAGTTCCGCCGCTCCTGGCCAGAACCGGACCCGCCTCAACTGCTGGCCACGCGGAACGATTGGAACAGCGAGAGCGTAAACAGCACCGCCAGCGCCATTACAATCGAGGGGCCGGCGGGCGTGTCGGCGGTGAGCGAGGCGCCAAGCCCCAGCACCACGCCGAGCGCGGCCACAACCGCGGAGATCACCGCCATTTGCTCAGGCGTCCGGGCAAACGGCCGGGCGGTGGCGGCTGGAATGATCAGTAGCGAGGCGATCAGCAGAATCCCCACCAGCTTCATGGCGAGCGCCACGGTGAGCGCCAGTAACAGCATGAAGGCAGCACTGATCCAACCGGCGGGAATACCCTCGGCCACCGCCAGCTCCTCATGCATGGAGACCGCCAGCAATGGCCGCCAGATCCATATGGTGAGCGCCAAGATCACCGCGCCGCCGCCAAATATCCAGTAGAGGTCGCGATCGGTGACGGCGAGAATGTCGCCGAACAGATAGCCCATCAGGTCGAGGCGCCCCTCGCTCAGCAGGCTTGCCGCAATCAGGCCGGCGGCGAGCGCCACATGGGCCAGAATGCCGAGCAACGTATCGGTGGGCAACAAGCGTTGGCGTTGCAGGCCCAGTAGCAGCGCCGAGAGCGCCAACGCCACGGCGATCACGCCGATGGTGAGGTCGATGGAAAGCGCCAAACCGACGGCGACCCCCAGCAAGCCGCTATGGGCGATTGTTGCCCCGAAATAGGCCATGCGCCGCCAAACGATGAAGCACCCCAAGGGTGCGGCCACCACAGCGATTCCGACGCCGGCCAATAGAGCTTTGAGGACAAATCCTTCGAACATAAGTGAGGTCTAACCGGGCTCAGCCTGCCGCTTCGTCGTGCTCGGCCTCGCTCACCGCGCCCGAGAGGCCATGAACGTGGTCGTGATGATGGGCGTAGACGGCATAAGCCTCCGCCGCGCTCGGCCCAAATAGCCGCATATATTCGGGATGCTGGGCCACAGATTCGGGGACGCCGGAGCAGCAAACATGGCCGTTCAGGCAGATCACGCGGTCGCTCTCGCCCAGCACAATGTGCAGGTCGTGGGAGACCAGCAGAATGCCGCAACCGCGGCGCCGTCGGATCTCGCCGATCAGCCGGTAGAGTTCGGCCTCGCCCGCATAGTCGACATTTTGCACGGGCTCATCGAGCACCAGAAGCGATGGCGCGCCCATCAGCGTCTTGGCGAGCGCAACGCGCTGGAATTCGCCGCCCGACAAGTTCGCCACTTGGGCGTCGGCCAGCGAGCTCGCGCCGACCTCGCTCAGCACCTCGCCGATTTCGCCGTTCGAGGCGCTGCTCGAAAGCGTGAGAAAGCGGCTGACGGTGAGGGGAATGGTGGCGTCGCGCTCGAAGCGCTGGGGCAGATATCCGATTTTCAGACCCTTGGCCGTGATGATTTCGCCCTCATCCGGCGGAATCAGCCCTAGCAAAACCCGCACGAGCGTGGTCTTGCCAGCACCGTTGGGTCCGATCAGGGTAACGATTTCACCCGAATTGACGTCGAGATCGACGTGGTCGAGCAACCGCCGCCCATTGCGCGAGAGCGAGACGCCCCGCGCGCTGATAAGGCTCTCGGCCTTGCTGGCTTCAACCGCCATGATGCGCGCAATGCTCGCAGAGGCCCGTCACTTCCATGACGGTGTCGCTGAGCGCGAAATGGGCCGCGCCCGCCACCCGGTCGAGGGTCTCTTGCAGCTCGGGCGCCGATGATTCGGCGACGGTTCCGCAGCGTTCGCAAACCAGAAATAGTATCGGCCTGGAGCTCTCATGTGCGGCATGACAGGCCACATAAGCGTTCTGGCTCTCGATCCGGTGAATCAGACCGACCTGCAGCAGGCTTTCCAGCACGCGGTAGACCGAGATCGGCGCCACGTGCCGGCCATGGACGCCTAGCTGCTGGATAATGTCATAGGCGCCGAGCGCGCGGTGGCTACCGGCCAGCTCGCGCAGCACGCTTTCGCGCAGATCCGTGAGCCTTGCGCCGCGTTCCCGGTAGGCCGACCTGGCACGGTCGAGGCTGCGGTTCATGCAGGCGCCATGGTCGTGGCCGGGTTTTGGAAATTGGGGTCTCGCCATCGTCAATTGCCAGTACACGGACGGGGCTAGTAAGGCAACAGTATAACATATCATTACAGCTACCAAATCCGCGATACGGACGGACTTGCCGGTCGCGGCTTCGAAGCCGAAGATAGTGCTGCCCAACCCCAGAGAGCGAGACGGACATGCGCGACAGGCTTGAGGTCATCGAAGCCGATATCACCACGCTTGCGGTCGACGCGATCGTGAACGCGGCCAACAATTCGCTGCTGGGCGGCGGCGGCGTCGATGGTGCCATTCACCGCGCCGCCGGGCCGCAGCTGCTTGAGGAATGCCGCGGACTGGGTGGCTGCGAAACCGGCGAGGCCAAGATCACCGGCGGTTACCGCCTGCCCGCTTCCCATGTGATCCACACGGTCGGTCCGGTCTGGAGCGGGGGCGAGGCAAGCGAGGACGAATTGCTCAGCCGCTGCTACCGCAATTCGCTCGATCTAGCGCGCACGAACGGTCTAGTTTCGATCGCCTTTCCGGCCATTTCGACGGGCGTCTATGGCTTCCCGCCCCAGCGCGCCTCCTACATTGCGGCCCAAACCGTAACGCAAGCGGTTGGCCAGGACGATCATTTCGCCCGCGTGGTCTTTTGCTGCTTCAGCGCAGAATCCGCCGAACTGCATGATGCGGCGCTCAACACGCTGCTCGAAGGCAGCTAAATCGCGACGGCGACGGATCGGTTTTCAGCGCCATTTGCGGCTGGTAAAAATATCCGTGTAACCAGGGAGGACGCTCGCCCATGGCGAAGCTCAAGGAATACAACGTCTATATCGACGCCGAGTGGCGCGAGGCCGCCTCGGGCAGGCGCTTCGAGAGCCATAATCCGTTCACTGGCCAGCCCTGGGCGAGCGTGCCGGAATGTGGCGAGGAAGACGTGAACCGCGCCGTAGAAGCCGCGCACCGGGCCTTCACCAAGGGCCCCTGGCCGGAAATGACGCCGACCCAGCGCGGCAAGCTGTTGCGCAAGATCGGCGATCTCTATGCCGAGCGCGCGGAGCATTTGGCGGAAATCGAGGTCCGCGACAACGGCAAGCTGATCTCCGAAATGCTGGCCCAGACCCGCTACACCTGCGAGTGGTACTATTATTACGGCGGGCTGGCGGACAAGATCGAGGGCGCGGTGCTGCCCTCCGACAAGCCCGACATCTTCAATTACACCCTGCGTGAGCCGGTCGGCGTCTGCGCCATGATCGCGCCGTGGAATTCGCCCCTGATGCTGACATCGTGGAAACTCGCGCCCGCACTCGCCGCGGGCTGCACCGCCGTGATCAAGCCCTCGGAGTTCACCTCAGCCTCCACCCTCGAACTGATGGAACTATTCGAAGAGGCTGGCGTGCCACCTGGCGTGGTCAATGTGGTGACGGGCTACGGCCCCGATGTCGGCGAGCCACTAGTCTCGCATCCCCTGGTCTCCAAGGTCGCCTTTACCGGCGGCGGCGAGGCAGGCCGCCGGGTCTATCAGGCGGCTGCCGCTGGATTCAAGCGGGTCACCCTGGAGCTCGGGGGCAAATCCCCCAACATCGTCTTCGACGACGCCAACATGGATCACGCCGTGAACGGCGCGATCTCGGGAATTTTTGCAGCCACCGGCCAGACCTGCATCGCGGGCTCGCGGCTATTGCTGCAGGAGTCGATCCACGACGAATTTGTGGAACGCTTGGTCGAGACCGCATCCGCCGCGCGCATGGGCAATCCGCTGGAGTTCGAGACCCAAGTCGGTCCGGTGACGACGCCGGCGCAGTACAAGAAGGTGCTGGACTATATCGAGGTTGCAAAGTCGGAGGGCGCCAAGTGCGTCTGCGGCGGTGGCCCGGCCGCTGAAGGTGAGGGCGGGGGCAAGTGGTTCGTGCAGCCCACCATCTTCACCGGCGTCACCAACGACATGCGGATCGCTCAGGAAGAAGTGTTCGGCCCGGTGCTTTCCGTCATGACCTTCCGCGACGAGGACGAGGCGGTCGAGATCGCCAACGACGTGCTCTATGGGCTGGCGGCCGGCGTTTGGACCCAGAGCCTGAAGCGGGCGACGGTAATGGCCAAGCGCCTGCGCGCCGGCACCGTATGGATCAACACCTATCGCGCGGTCTCCATGACCTCGCCCTTCGGCGGCTACAAGGAGAGCGGCATCGGCCGCGAGGGCGGTCTCGAAGGCATCGAGGAATACCTGCAGACCAAGAGCGTGTGGGTGAACACGGCCGAAGACACCGGCAACCCGTTCATCATGAAGGTGCCCCAGCCCTCCTGAGCGGCGACTGCGGGGGGCCGCTCATCAACCCGCTAGGATGTAGAAGAACAGCGCGAACGCGAGCAGCGACAGCAGCGAATAGACGAGGTTCCAGTTGAGCGCGATCACTACGGGCGAATAGCCGGAAATCCGCGAGAGCAATAGAGAGATCGAGGAAAACGGTGACCCGATCATGGAGAGCGCCCAGCCCGAGCCAAGCGCCAGCGCCACCAGGGTTGGGTCGGCGGGAAGTTCCGGCAACGCGCCGAGCACGGTTCCGAAAATCACCCCGACTGTGATCGATGTCAGTCCCACTTGTGCGGCGGCAAACATGATCACCGGGATCGCGGCCAGGAACGCCCAGGGCGGGAGCGGGCTCTGGTTTAGAAGGGCAGCAACAGTCCCGATCGGAACGATCGAGGCGATGGCGATTCCGACAAATCCTGCAAGCCCTAGTATCAGGACTTCAATGGAAGAATCGGGAATCGATCGATTTGCAATTCCGGCAAGCCGTTTACGCGTCTTCCGGATCATTCGATCCGTACCAAGATGCCGGTTTTGAGCCAGTAGCCAGGCGATCAGCATTATCGGCGCCGACAGCATCAGCGCCGGCACGGTTCTGACCGAGGCCAGATAACCCACCACAATGACGAGCCCGATCAGGGTGGCGCAAACCAGTCCGAAATCGAGGAATGCTCTTACCGGAAATTGAAGCCGCTCCAAGCGCGGCGTGTCGCCGCTCGCCGCGAGCCTGCGCCGCAGCGGCCACCAGCGGACCCGGTCTTCCAGCCATCCCACCGCCAGCGTGATGGCCGCCACCATCAAGCCGAGCCAGATCAAGCGCCAAAAGTCTATTCCTGGAATCACGGTTGGTAGAATGGCTTGGGTAATAGTGGTCGGCGCCCAGGCGACCACGAAAGGCATGCCCCGGTAGACACCGCAGAGTTGGCGCCGCTCCCGCACCCGCCAGATCTCGCTGAGCGCCTCGCCAAGACCCAATGACGCTCTGACCCCCCGCATGACCAATGGCGCCAGCAGGCTAATCGCGCCGAAATTGATCAGCACCGCCAACAGATGCGAACCGCCATGCAGGCTCAGATAGCGCCGCCCCGGCGGCTGGTGCGTCAGAAAACTGCCGCAGGCCAGCACCGCCGGCGAACTTTGCGCCCCCTCCCGCAACAGGCTGATCAGCAAAATGAAGGCCATCAGATAGATACCCTGATCCAGCGCCTTAGAGAGCGTTGCCCCGGGATCGGCATGGGTGACGGCGATCCAGACCAGGAGCGCAATCGCCAAAGCCATCAGCAAGCCTTGGCGCAACCCCGCGAATGCCAGGCGTATGTCGATCAGGAAGAACGCTATCGCGGCGGCTTGGCCCGCGATTTGGGCAGCCCGCCAGCCAGAAAACAACCAAATCAACTCGGCCGCCATCAGGGTCAACAGCGCCACGCTCAAGGCGAGGCGCCGCGGGGCCGCCCAAATCGCCTGGTCCCGAACCGCCTCCTCGCCTTGCAGCCGATCTTCCATGGCCGTGCTTAGCCCGCGCCAAGCGCGCTAGGCAAGCAAGCTCTATTGGGGCTGGCTGCCGCGCCCCATTACGCCTAAGTATTGGGAGAATCTCACCTCGGAGGCACGCCGATGGCCGGAGATGGCCATTCCCACGGAACCGCCAATGAGCGCCGCACATTTTGGGCGGCGCTGCTGACTGGCACATTTATGTTCGTCGAGTTCTGGGGCGGCATCATATCGGGTTCGCTGGCGCTGATCGCCGATGCGGCGCATATGCTGACCGACACCATATCGCTCACCTTCGCATGGTTCGCCTTTCGGCTCGCCCGGCGTCCAGCGGATGACTTACGCACCTACGGCTATCACCGGTTTCAAGTCCTGGTCGCCTTCGGCAACGGCATAACTATGTTCTTCGTTGTCGGCTGGATTTTCTTCGAAGCGGCAGAACGGCTGTTCGAGCCGCAAGAGGTCCTGGGCGGCATCATGTTCTGGGTCGCTCTTGCCGGATTGGCCAGCAATGTGATCGCGCTTTGGGTTCTGTATGGCGCCGACCGGGGAAACTTGAACATTCGTGGCGCATTGATCCACGTAGCGGGCGATGCGTTGGGCTCGGTGGCCGCGCTGATCGCGGCGGCAATCATTCTGACCGTCGGTTGGATCCAGGCCGACCCGCTGCTTTCAATGGTCGTGGGGCTGATCCTGTTGAAGGCTGCCTGGGGCCTGGTGAGGGAGTCGGGACATATTCTGCTCGAGGGGACGCCGCGGGGCGTGAATATCGCCGACATAAAGAGCGACCTGCTCGACAATGTTCCGGGACTGGACGGAATCGACCACGTACATGCCTGGTCGCTAACCCAAAATCAGCGTCTGATCACGCTACACGCCCAGGTCGCTGATGGGCGAGATCTCAGGAAAACAAAGGCGCACATGAAAAAGCGGCTTGTGGAGCGTTTCGAGATCGACCACGCCACAATCGAGGTCGAGTCGAAGCAAGAGGCACGGCGCGAGAAGCAGCTTCTCTAGAGTACGCTGGCGATCTTTTCCGCCGCTGCCCCGGCCCAATCATCCTTCGACTTAACCGCTTCGAGGCTTGCCGCAAGCGCCGAGGGCTCCATGAAATCCCCGAGCCTGCCCAGCACATAGGCCGCGTAAAATGCTGGCCATTGCTTATCGAATTCCCCATTCAGCGCCACTGATTGATATTCGTGATGCGCCGCGGCGGCGGCCTCGAGCGTCTGTTCCAGTGCGTATCGATTGATCAATCGAGCCCCCTACTTTCAACCGAGATATTCCATATTATCATTTTAAATCAGAAGCTTACAGCTTGCAAACGTGGCGGCCGCAGGAGCGCTATCATAGAACTATACGTGTCGCGCGCGGGTCATCATCTTTAAACGGCTTTTATGATACTATAGGCTTAGTCGATAGCTTGTTCGGACCGAGCCGAACGACACTTTGTGAGGAAGATGCTCGTTCAATATGACCCGTTACTGGTCCTGCTTTCGATCGCAGTGGCCATTATGGGCTCTTTCACCGGACTCGCGCTGACCTCCGGGGCCATTTGGTCCCAGGGCTCGCGCCTGAAAGTTCGCGTCCTCAAGGGCGCGATCGCGATCGGCGGCAGCATCTGGGCGATGCATTTCATCGCCATGCTCGCGGTCAAGCTGCCGATCGCCGTGAACTATGACGTGCTGTTCACGCTGATCTCGGCCCTCACCGCGATGCTGGTGACGGGGCTCGGCCTCTACATGGTGAGCTACCGGCCGCTTAAGCATCTCAGTCTGCCGGTCGCCGGCGTCTTCATGGGCTCCGGCATCGCCGGCATGCACTATATCGGTATGGGAGCGATCCGGGCGGGCTGCGTCCTGAGCTATTCGGCATCCGGCGTGATCGCGTCCATTGTGATCGCCATCATCGCCTCCACCTTTGCGCTTTGGTTTGCTTTCCGCCACCGCAGCTACCGCGAGATTGCGATGGGCGCCATTGTGCTGGGCCTGGCCATTTCGTCGATGCATTACGTGGCGATGTTCTCGACCAGCTTCATTCCGATAAATGACGTCGGCGAGCTGGTGGCTCCAGTCTTCACCCAGGACTATATGGCGATTGTCGTCGCCGTCGTCTCGTTCGTGCTGTGCGGGCTGTTCCTGCTGCTCGCCCTGCCCGACGAAAAGCGGCAGCGCCAAGAGCCGGCGGCGAAGCTTGCGCCAGACGCCGTGACATCCGAGATCAACTCGCCATTCGTGCCGCTCGCGCATATGGAAGAGACACCAGCGCACCGCCGCATACCGGTGCGGAAGAATGGGGCCACCCTCTATCTCAGCACCGGCGATATCGTCTTGGTGACCGCCCAGGGCCACTACACGACGGTCGCCAATAATGATGGCGAGTATTTCTGCGACCTCTCGATATCGAAGCTTGCCAAGATGCTGGACCGCGTGCAGTTCGCGCGGCCCCATCGCAGCCACTTGGTGAACCTTCGCCACGTGCAGGGCTTCAGCAAGAAGGGCGACCGCGGATTCCTGATTCTGGATGGCCGTGACGAGAAGACGGTGCCGGTCAGCCGCTCGAAGATCAAAGGCATTTTGCAGCGCCTGGAATTCGAGCCCGATTATTCTTCTTACGTCTCCAGCACTTAGGCCGCCAATCGCGCGATTCTTTGGCCTGACGCGCAGCGCGCAGCAGACCAGCGGATTGATGCATCGCGTCAAATAATCTGATCTCGCGCCGCGTTATTCATGCGCCATCCGAGCCTTTCATGAACGGCGCCCGCCTTTGGTGCACCTGTTTTCCGCTGCCCCAAAAACCTGACCTAGTCTGCGGTCTTAGCTGGAGCCGCCGCCAGTATTCGGCCCCTTGAGGGACCGGTTTATCGGCGCAAGCGGCTATCGGCGGCCAAATCAACCGGCGTAAAGCTGGCCACTAGGGAGGAAATTTGGCGCAATGATCCCAGGTCAATTCGAATACCACAGGCCTTCTTCGAAAGAAGAGGCGCTCAGCATTCTGAGCCAGGTCGGCGGGGACGGACGTCCACTCGCCGGCGGCCACAGCATCTTGCCCATGATGAAGCTGCGGCTGGCCCAGCCCGAGCATCTGGTCGACCTTGGCGCGGTGGCCGAGCTCAAGGGCATCAATGTCGGCGGCAGCGACATCGAAATCGGTGCGATGACGACGCAGCATGAGCTGATTTCGTCGAAAGAGCTCGCTGCGGCCTGCCCCATTATCGCTGAGACATCGCACCTGATCTCCGATCCGCAGGTCCGCTATGTCGGCACGCTGGGCGGCAACGTCGCCAATGGCGATCCCGGCAACGACATGCCGGGCCTGATGCAATGTCTCGATGCGACCTTCGTGATCGAGAACACCGGCGGCGCCCGTGAGGTGCGGGCCCGCGAGTTCTATCACGGGCTCTATGATACCGCGCTCGATGACGGCGACTTGCTGACCAGCATTCGCATCCCCACGCCCGCCAAGGGCCACGGCTACGCCTATACCAAGCTGAAGCGGAAGGTCGGCGATTACGCCACCGCAGCCGCTGCCGTGATCCTGAACATGAACGGCAGCACCTGCGACTCGGCCTCGATCGCGCTCACCAATGTGGGCGACACCGCACTCTATGCGGCGGAAGCTTCCGACAGCCTGGCGGGCTCCGATTTGGGAGCTGATGCAATCAACCGCGCCGTCGAGCTGGCGGAGTCCATCACCAATCCGGTCTCCGATATGCGGGGCAGCGAGGAATACCGCACCAAGATGGCCGGCATCATGGTCCGCCGCAGCATCGAGCAAGCCGCCGCGCGCGCCAGCTAGGGAGGGATCGAAAATGCAAACCACCAAAGTATCACTCACCGTCAACGGCAAGGAAATGGAGGCGGACGTCGACTCCAGGACCCTGCTGATCCACCTGCTCCGCGAGCATTGGAACATCACCGGGCCCCATATCGGCTGCGAGACCACCCATTGCGGGGCCTGCACCGTGGACATGGACGGCAAGTCGGTGAAGTCCTGCACCGTGCTGGCGGCCCAAGCCGATGGCGCAAGCGTCCTCACCGTCGAGGGGCTGGCAAACGCCGACGGCAGCCTGCATCCGCTGCAACAGGCTTTTATGGACAATCATGGCCTGCAATGCGGTTTCTGTACGCCCGGTATGCTGATCCGCGCCTACCGGTTTCTCCAGGAAAATCCGAACCCCACGGATGAGGAAATCCGTTGGGGCATTTCAGGCAATCTCTGCCGTTGCACCGGCTACCAGAACATCGTCAAGGCGATCAGCGCGGCAGCGGCCCAGATGAACGTAAAGGAGGCTGCGGAATGAACGCCAAGGCAGCTAGCAAGAAGGAAAGAGAAGACGCGCTGGAGGGCATCGGCTGTTCGCGTAAGCGCGTCGAGGATCCCCGCTTCACCCAGGGCAAGGGCAATTATGTGGACGACATCAAGCTGCCGGGCATGCTGCACGGCGACTTCGTCCGCAGCCCCTATGGCCATGCCCGCATCAAGTCCATCAATAAGGAGGCCGCGCTGGCGACGCCCGGCGTGCTGGCGGTGCTGACGGCGGAAGACCTGATTCCGCTGAACCTGCACTACATGCCGACGCTGGCTGGCGACGTGCAAGCGGTGCTGGCCCACGAAAAGGTACTGTTCCAGAACCAGGAAGTGGCCTTTGTGGTCGCCGAGGACCGCTATTCAGCGGCCGATGGCGCGGAGCTGGTCGAGGTCGAGTACGAAGAGCTCGATCCCGTGGTGAACCCATTCCACGCCATGGATAAGGATGCCACGATCGTGCGCGAGGACGTCAAGGACGCCAAGGAAATTGGCGGTCACGGTCCGCGCAAGCATCCCAACCATATCTGGAACTGGCAGGCCGGCGACAAGGACGCCGCCGACAAGGCCTTCAAGGAGGCCGAAGTCACGGTCGAGGAGATGGTCTCCTACCAGCGCTGTCACGCCTCTCCAATGGAGACCGCCTGTTGCGTTGCCGACTTCGACAAGATCAATGGCGAGCTCACGGTCCACGGCACCTTCCAGGCGCCCCATGTCGTGCGCACCGTGGCCGCGCTGATCTCGCCGCTGCCGGAGCACAAAATTCGCATCATCTCGCCCGATATTGGTGGGGGATTCGGCAACAAGGTTGGCGTCTATCCGGGCTACATCATGGCCATCGTGGCTTCCATCGTGACCGGCGTGCCGGTCAAATGGGTCGAAGATCGGATCGAGAACCTGTCCGCCACCGCGTTCGCCCGGGACTACCACATGACGGGCGAGCTGGCGGCGACCAAGGACGGCAAGATCACCGGCCTGCGGGCAAACGTGATCGCCGACCACGGAGCGTTCGACGCCTGCGTCAGCGCCTCCAAGTTCCCGGCGGGTCTCTTCATGATCGTCTCCAACTCCTACGACATTCCCGCAGCCCATGTGAGTGTCGACGGCGTCTACACCAACAAGGCGCCGGGCGGCGTGGCCTATCGCTGCTCGCTGCGGGTGACGGAAGCGATCTACATGATGGAGCGGATGATCGACATCCTGGCCCAGAAGCTCGACATGGACCCGGCCGAGATCAGATTGAAGAACATGATCACGCCCGCGCAGTTCCCCTACACCACCACCTTCGGCCTGCAATATGACAGCGGCGATTATCCCGCTGCCCTGAAGAAGGCGATGAAGGCGGTTGGTTATGACGATCTGCGCAAGGAGCAGGCCCAGAGGGTCGAGGACTTCAAGGCCGGCAAGACCCGCGAGCTGATGGGCATCGGCGTCTCAACCTTTACCGAGATCGTGGGCGCCGGTCCATCCAGGGTCTGCGATCTGATCGGCCTGGTCGGCACCTTCGATTCCTGCGAGGTCCGCGTGCATCCCACCGGTGCCGCGATCGCCCGTTTCGGCACCAAGTCGCAGGGCCAAGCCCATGAGACCACCTATGCCCAGATCCTATCGAGCGAGATCGGTATTCCGGCTTCCGACATCCTAATCGAGGAGGGCGACACCGACACAGCTCCCTATGGTATGGGCACCTGGGGTTCACGTTCGACGCCAGTTGGCGGCGCTGCCTGCGCCAATGCCGGCCGCAAGATCAAGGCCAAGGCGCAGAAGATCGCGGCGCATCTCTTGGAGGTCTCGGAAGACGATCTCGAATGGGACGTCGATACCTTCCGCGTCAAGGGCGCGCCGAGCAAGGCCAAGACCATGAAGGAGATCGCTTTGGCCTCCTATTCCAATGTCCCGGAGGGCTTGGAGATGGGGCTTGAGGCGGTGGAATATTACGATCCGCCGAACTTCACCTTCCCCTATGGCGCCTATATCTGCGTGGTCGATGTGGATGTCGACACCGGCGAGACCAAGATCCGCAAGTTCTACGCGCTTGACGACTGCGGTACCCGGATCAACCCGATGATTATCGAGGGCCAGGTGCATGGCGGTCTAGCCGAAGCTTTCGGCATCTCGATGGGTCAAATCATCGACTATGACGAGGCTGGCAATGTGGTGGGTGCGAGTTTCATGGACTACTTCATACCCACCGCTGTCGAGACGCCGGAATGGACCACGGACCACACGGTTACGCCGTGCCCGCACCACCCGATCGGCGCCAAGGGCGTCGGCGAAAGCCCCAATGTGGGTGGCGTGCCGGCCTTTTCGAACGCCGTGAATGACGCCTTCACCGCCCTCGGAGGCGTGCATACCCAAATGCCGCACACCGCGCCGCGGGTTTGGGAGCATGCCAAGGAGTTGGGACTCGTGGCCTGACGAGCATCCAGTCCTCCCAACAGTGGTCCCGGCCCGTGCATTCGGGCCGGGATCACACCATATTCAAGATCATTCAATCATGATGACACGCGAACAGGTTCAGGACCGGCTGGCAGAGGTCGGTTACATCGCCGGGCCGCAGCTCGCCATGGCGATTTCCATGATGCAGCAGCTCGAACGGCCGCTGCTGCTCGAAGGCGATGCGGGCGTCGGCAAAACCCAGGTGGCGATTTCGCTCGCCGAGGCGCTGGGACGGCGGCTGATCCGCCTGCAATGCTACGAGGGCCTGGATTTCTCCAACGCCATCTATGAGTGGAACTACCAGCGCCAAATCCTGGCGATCAAGATCCTCGAAAACGAAGAAATCGATGCCGCGGAGAAGGAGCAGCACATTTTCAGCGAGGACTTCTTGCTGAAGCGTCCGCTGCTGCAAGCCATCACACAGGACGAACCGCCGGTCCTGCTGATCGACGAGATCGACCGGGCGGACGAGGAGTTCGAGGCTTTCTTGCTCGAAATCCTGTCTGATTTTCAGGTCTCGGTGCCCGAACTGCACACCATTGAAGCCAAGTCGATTCCTTACGTGATTTTGACCTCGAATGGGACCCGCGAGCTCTCGGACGCCCTGCGTCGGCGCTGCCTCTATCACTTTGTCGATTATCCGAGCGAAGAGGCCGAACTCCGCATCCTGAAAGCCCACTATCCCAAGATCGAAGAGGCGCTCGCCGGGCAGATCGTTCGCTTTGTTCAGGCGCTCCGCAAGGAGGATTTGGTCAAGAAGCCCGGCATCGCCGAGACCCTGGACTGGGCAGCCGCCTTGATGGGGCTTAAGATGCGCGGGCTTTTGGATGATCCGCAAGCGGTTCACCAAACGCTGTTATGCGTATTGAAGACGCGGGGCGACCGTGATGCGATCACGCCTGAGGTAGTCGGGCGGATTGCCGGAAAGGTCGCGTAAGCCATGGCGCTCGCCTCGGTCATCGAATTCCCACCGCCGCCGAGCACGCCGGTCCACATCCGCGTGCTGGAATTCGCGCGCGCGCTGCGAGCCAACGATTTCGTGATTGGAACGGGCGACGTGGCCGATGCGATCGCCGGCATGTCGCAATTGGACATCCTGAACCAGGATGAAGTGCGTTGGCTGCTGCGTTCGGTGTTCTGCTCGAACCAGCGGGAATGGAAGAAATTCGACGACATCTTCAACCTGTTTTGGTTGATGCAAAAATCGGGCGACGGCGTGCGGCTCGGCAAGGGCGGCGGCGGCTCCCGGGGCGTGATCGAGTCCTCGAAAAAGCAGGACCCCAACGCGGCCATGGCCGATCTGCTGAAACGGATGCACGCCGACGAAGACGAGGGCGAAGATTCGAGCGCCAGCGGAACCGGACGCCGCGAGGGCGCCTCGTCGATCGAGAGCGCCGATCAGGTTGATCTCGCCCATCTCACCGACGCCGAAGCCTTGAAGAAGATCAAGGAACTCACCGACCGCCTGGCCAATCGGATTCGCTACAAATATTCCAGGCGCTATCGGTTCGGGCGCAAGGGCCAGCGGCTGGATTTGCGCCGCACCCTGCACCACAGCGTCTCCACCGGCGGCACCCCGATCCAGCTCTATCGCCGCCAACGCCGCGAAAAGCCCTTCAAGCTGGTGGTCCTGCTCGATGTCTCGGGCTCCATGGACCAGTATTCCAGCTTCTTCCTGCGCTTCATTCATGGCGTGCTGCAGAGCTTCGAGGAGGCGGACGCCTTCGTCTTCCATACCCGCCTGGTGCACCTCTCCAACGTGCTCGCCGAGCGCGATCCGGACAAATTCGTCGACCGATTGACGCTGTTGGCCCAGGGCTGGTCGGGCGGCACAAGGATCGGCGAGTGTCTCGGCATCTTCAATCAGCACTACGCCAAGGCAATCATGAATTCGCGGACCATGGTGATCGTGGTGAGCGACGGCTTCGACACCGGCGAACCGGAACAGCTGGCGAGCGAGCTGGCAGCGATAAAGCGCCGCGCCAAGCGCCTGGTCTGGTTCAACCCGCTGCTCGGGCTAGATGGTTATGAGCCCACGGCGCGCTGCATGGCGGCCGCGCTCCCCCATATCGATCTGTTCGCGCCGGCCCACAATTTCGAGAGCCTGGCGGCGCTCGAGAACGAATTGGCGAGGATGTGAGGATGGCCGTCGATCCGAGACAGGCGATCGAAGCATTCGAGCACAGCGCTCGTAGCTCAGAGCCCTATGCGCTCGCCACCGTCGTGCGCACAGAAAATTCGACCTCCGCGCAGCCCGGCGCCAAGGTGATCATTACGCCCGAGGGCGAGTTGATCGGCTGGGTCGGCAGCAGCTGTGTCCAAGGCGCGGTGCGCAAGGTGGGCCAAGAGGTGCTGAAGACCCGCACCGCCAAGCTGATCCGGGTGAGGCCCAAGGAGGACGTCATGGGTTCCCACGATGAGGACGGCGTCGAGCTCCATAAGAGCGGCTGCCCGAGCAAGGGCACCAGCGACATTTTCGTCGAACCGGTGCTACCGCGGCCCCAGATCGTGATTTGCGGCAACTCCTATGTGGCACAGTCGCTTGCGGATCTTGCCGCCGCCAGCGGCTACGCGATTTTGCGGGCAGCACCTGGCCTCGATCCAGCCGAAGCGGAAGCCCATGGCGAGATATTGAGCGACTTCGACTTCTCGGGCGCCAAGCGCCTGGAACAGAGCTATTGGGTGGTGGCGACCCAGGGCGCCCGCGACCGTGATGGACTCAAGGCAGCACTTGCCCAGGATGCGCCTTACATTGCCTTCGTCGGCAGCCGGCGGAAGATCAAGAAGCTCAAGGAGACCCTGCGGGCCGAGGGCGTGCCCCAGGCAAAGCTCGACCAGGTGCTCTGCCCCGCCGGCCTCAATCTTGGCGCGATAGAACCCGCCGAGATCGCCGTTTCAATACTGGCGCAGATCATCCAAACCCGCCGGGCGCAAGAAGCCGAAACTGCGCCCGCGGACGTCGAGAAGAAGGCGAAGTCCGCATGAGCGGCGAATTTGGTCCCAAAATCGCGGGGCTGCTGCTCGCCGCCGGCTTGTCGAAACGCATGGGCGCGGTCAACAAGCTGACCCTGAAGATCGGCGGCGTCGAAATGGTGCGCCGTGCGGCGCGGAACCTGGTCGATTGCGGCCTCGACGTCTTTGTGGTCTTGGGCCACGAACGCGACGACGTGACGGCAGCGCTGTCCGGGCTCGACGTCACCCTGGTCGACAACCCCGACTACCGCGAAGGCCAGCCCTCATCCATGCGGGCGGGCCTCAAGGCAGCCGGTGGCGACTACGACGCGGTGTTGGTGGCGCTCGCCGACCAACCCTTGCTCGATGCCAGAGACTTGACCGGCTTGCTCGCTGCCTATGAAGGTTCCGATGAAGCCAAGATCATGATCCCGTTCTACGGCGGCGAACGAGGCAATCCGATCGTTCTGCCCCGGACCATCGTCGAAGAGATCGGCGGGTGGCCGGTGAATTTCGGCTGCCGGAAGTTTATCGAGCGCAATCCGGACCGGATCGCCGTCTATCAGGCGCCAAACGATCACTTTACCCGGGATATCGATACACCCGAGGCCCTGGCAGCCCTGGAACACGCCTGAATTGCAATGGATGCAGCGGTTCGGGCACCCGAACCGCCCAATAAGTGAGGAGATCAGACCATGAAATTCGCTGGAGAGAATTCAATTCCCGCACCGCCCCAAAAGGTCTGGGAAGCGCTGAATGACCCCGAAGTCCTGCGCCAATCGATCCCCGGCTGCGAGTCGCTGGAAAAGACCGGCGACAACGAGTTCAAGGCGACGGTTGTCACCAAGATTGGCCCGGTCAAAACAAAGTTCGATGGCGAGGTCTCGTTGAGCGATCTCGACCCGCCCAACGGCTACACGCTGTCGGGCAAAGGATCCGGTGGTCCGGCCGGCAACGCCAGGGGCAGCGCCAAAGTGTCACTGAAACCCAATGGCTCGGGCACATTGCTGAGCTACGATGTGGATGCCCAGATTACCGGCAAGTTGGCCCAGCTTGGATCGAGGTTGATCCAGAGCACGGCTAAAATGCTGGCCGGCAAATTCTTCGACAAATTCGGAGAGGTCGTCGCGGGGCCGCCAGCGCCTGCCGAAGCTGCCAAGCCCGCCAAGGCGGTTGGCATGTCGACCATGCAGTGGATCTATATCGTGCTCGCCGCCGCTGCGGCGCTGATCGCGGTCTGGGCGCTGATGTAGGCCGCCTACAACTAGCCAAGCGCTTCACGCGAACTCCACGCTTCCGCTCGTTCCGGGCCCGTGCTTTGATTGCCGTGCCCGTGGTGATGTGAGCCCGCACGCTCGCATTGCCTGCAGGCACGGGATCGATGGAGGGGCCCCATGAAGCTATTGCTGAACACCACCTCGCCCTATGCGCGGACCGCCCATATCTGCCTTCTCGAAAAGGGCTTCGAGTTCGAGACTCAGATCGTCAATCCCTGGGCCGATGACGCCGATCTCTTGAAGGCCAATACCGCGGCCCGGGTCCCCGCTCTGTTGCTCGATGACGGCCGCGCGCTGACCGAAAGCCTGCTGATCGCGCTATGGGCCGAGCGCGAGCGCCCGGAACCTTCTCTGGTCGGCGACGACGCTGGCGCGGTTATTTCGGCCGCCGGTGTCGCCATGGGGATCAACGAAGCGGCGGTTCACACGCTGGTCGGCCGGCTGGTGAGCGACGGCGCGATCACGGTGCCTATGTTCGACGAAGCCCCGGTCGGACTACGGCGAAGACGCTCGATGGTGACGGGCTTTCTGCGGCTCGACGAGCAGATGGCCGTACTCGGCCAGACCGGGATGAATCTGGCGGTTGCCACGGCCATTGTCGCGCTCGACTATGTGGGCTTCCGGTTTCCCGACGCCCCCTGGATGCCGGAGGTCCCTAATCTTCGCCTGCTGCGGTCGGAATTCGCCGAGCACCCTTCGATCGCGAACACGGTACCGCACGCGTAACTGCCTACGCCTGGGCGGCCGGTCGAGCCCTAGAAATCGAAAGGATCGCCGGCGGTCGCCTCATCCGGCATTTTGGTTTCCTGGATTTGAAGCCATTTGAGGCGGACGGGATCGCCGGGCTCGGTCATGAGGACAGCACTCACCCGCCGGGCGTGATTGGGCGGCTTGAAATTGGCGGCTTCTCTTTGCCATTCCTCGTAATTGACGAGCAGATAGCCTTCACATGCCATGGGGCGCAGTTGCGGGTTTCGAATTTGCTTTTTGAAGTTGGGATTCTTGCCGTAAAGCCCGCGAATCAAGCCGATCAGACCGTCGCGGTCCAATAGGCTCCCGTCGGGCAGGATGATCTGAAAGCCCTCGGCCAGATGGCAGGCATGGCGCTGCTCGAATAGGTCTTGGTCCTTGGGGCACTCACCCCGAAACCACTCATTGATAAAGCCGTGAAAGTCCTCAAACTCGGCGTTAATGGCCGGCATCAGGTCGGGCGAATCGGAGAATGGCATCGGGCTCATTCCGTCCAAAGGGGCGACTCAGAGACACATAATATCGAGGCGGCGCCGGCGTCAGAATGATGAATCCCATGGCAACAACGAAAAATGGTCTTCTCCACGCTGCGGGAATCATCGACGAGGCGGAAGCCGAATTGCTGATCGATTGCGGCTTTGACTGCCTTGGCTTCCCCCTGGTGCTGGATCACCACGCCGAGGACTTGAGCGTCACCGAGGCGGCGGCCATCGTCGCCGCGCTCTCCGGCCGGGCAAGATTTTTCCTGATCACCTATCTAAGCCGGCCGGATGAAATCTCGGCGCTTTGCGGCGAACTCGGCGTCGGCATGGTGCAGTTGCACGGCGACATCGCGCCGCAGCAGCTCGAAAACCTGCGTACCCGCGAGCCGGAGCTGCGGGTCATCAAGAGTCTGATTGTCCGGGACGATAACTTCGATACCTTGGCGGATCAGGTGACGCGCTTCGCGCCCTGGGTGGACGCCTTCATCACCGACACCTTCGATCCCGCCACAGGCGCGAGCGGGGCCACCGGAAAGACCCATGATTGGGGAATCAGCAAGCAGCTCGTCGAGTTTTCGGCCAGGCCGGTGATCCTGGCGGGCGGCCTCAATCCAGATAATGTGGGCGAAGCGGTCGCGCGAGTCCGCCCGGCGGGCGTCGACGTCCACACCGGCATCGAGGGCGCCGACGGGCGCAAGGACCGCGAGCTAGCGGTGGGCTTCGTCGCCGAGGCGCGCTCAGCCTTTACGGAATTAGCTTAGAAGCAGTCGCCGCCGAGCAAGCCCGTTTTCAGCTCCTCATTGGGCGGCTTGCCGAGCCACATGGAAATCCACGCCGTGGCAAAGGTTGGGCCTTCAATTTCGGTGGCTGTTTCACCATCGACCGTGACGATGGTTCCCCGTTCGGGAAGATAGTCGAAGACAACGGTCTGGCCCTTCTTGAAGCCGCTCATTACCGCTTGGAATCGCTCCATTGGCTCCTTCAAGGTGTCGGTCAGCTCGCTGGCGTTCAATCGGAGCGAGCGTTGCATCCCCGACTTCATGCTGCTCTCGTTCACGTCCTCGACAAACTGCATGATCAGCTGGCGGGGCTGGTCCCGCTCGATGATGGCTTGCGGGTCGCTCGTGCGCTCCGGCAGATAGAGGCCGGCGACATAGACGGCGAAGCCCAGAAACGGCGCGAACCGGACGCCCATGCCATTCAGGACCAACTCATCGTCGCCGCTCTTCAAGCTGTCGGGCATTGTGACGCCGCTGCAGGTCGCAGCCAGCGCCGGTCCGCCCAACATCACCACAAGGCAAAGCGTGAAGCCTAAATTTCGCACTGTTACCATTTGCCAGCCTATTCCGTCAGATGCGCGACATTATCATAGGTCTCGGTGCGGGGCGTAGAGTTCAGATAATCGGAAAGCCCGCCAAATATCATCAGCGCCCTGGGCGCGGCGGCGAGTGCCGCGCGCCTGGTCCGGTAGATCGAAGTAACGATGGCATGCCCGTCATCGCGCCACGCGCCGTAGACATCGACGATGCCCGGCAGTTTCTTGATCTCCGGCCTTAGCGCGGCGAGCTTCTCCGTCGCCTCGTCAATCCGCGCTGGATCGCATTGAAACGTCGTGATTCGTGCAAACATGGAACCCGCATCCGTCCTGTCTTGGAAAGTTTTGCCGGGCGGATAATCGTGCTGTTTGCGCATCGGCGCAACGCGCTTTAACGCCCCATCAATGCTTCAGCGCGCTCGCGGATGGAATCGGGCACGGGCGCTGGACGGCGCGCCGCCATATCGAGATGGACGCCGAACTGGGCCAGCGTCGCAAATAGCTGGTCCCTTGTGGCGTCGTGGATCTCATGCAGAAACCACAGCGACGTGCGGCCGAGATGCGCCACAGTGGTCCGGGTCTCCAGCGCGGTGCCAAGTGGTGGCGGCGGCGAAATACAGTTCAATTGATATTCGGCCGTCGAGTAGCCGATCCGGCCTTCCCGCATGTAGGACGAGGTCATGCCGATGGCGTTCTGAACCTGCACATTGGCATCCGAGCTGTGGTGGATCAGGGCGGTTAGATCGAGCAAGCCACGGCCGTCCAGATCTTCGGGCCGCACCACGGTCTTTGCCGTTTCCACCCACTGCGCATTCGCGCCCGCAACCGCCTTGCGCTTGGACTCGCGCTCCGGCCAATCGATTGTGCCGGGCAACTTCTTGGTGTTCGGCTTGCCCGTCAAGCGTTGCAGAAAGCTGGTGCAAAGCTCGCCTGTTTCCGAGTTGAAGAGCTGGTGGCCAAGCAGAATGTCGCCGCCCTTCGCTTCGACCAAGCCGGAGAGCACGTGGTAGGCGTCGCCCGCATTGAGTTCATGCAAGAACCTGGTCCAGCAATGGCCGGTCCAGGGCGTGGCCGCGTCGCCCGCCTCCCAGCCGAGCTCCGTCAGCATCCGCATCGAGGCCGAGCTGAGCGCGCGAAAGTAATAGGCGGTGGTGAAGTGCTCGACGGCGTCGAGTTCCCACGCCTTGACGACGCCGCGCAGCGTTTCCTGCATCTCCGGAAGCGTTTCTTGCCGGCCTAAAAGACCGGCGTTTCCCGGTAGCTGCCCCAGACCTCGCGCCCAGCCTCGACGATATCGCCCATGCTGGCGCCCGCCTTCACCAGGTCGATAGTGACGGGCATCAGGTTTTGATCCGGGTCCTTGGCCTGCTCCTTGAAGCGGGTCAGCAGCGCCTGCAGATGGGTCTCGTCGCGAGTCTTGCGCACATGGCTTAGCCGTGCAATCTGCCGCTCGGCGGTGGTCTCGTCATAGGGGTGCAACTCGCCGTCGAATTCCTCGTCTTCCATGACGTGACAGTTAACCCCCACCACCGAGTTGTGGCCCGCCTGCTTTCGGAGCGCGACGTCATAGGCGAAATCGGCGATCTGGCGTTGGAACCAGCCCTCATTGATGAGCTTGATGGTGCCGCCCCGCTGATCCACCTCATCCAGGATCTTGAAGATGCCTTTCTCGTACTCGTTGGTAAGGGATTCCACGAAATAGGAGCCGCCCAGGGGATCGATCACGTCGCCCACGCGGGTTTCGTGAGCGATGATCTGTTGAGTCCTTAGCGCAATCCGCATGGCCTCCTCGGTGGGGATCGCAAAGGCCTCGTCCATGCCGTTGGTGTGCAGGCTCTGCGCCCCACCCAGCACGGCGGCGAGCGCCTGCAGCCCGGTGCGCACCACATTGATCTGATATTGCGGCTTGGTCAGTGTGGCCGCCGCCGTCTGGCAATGGAAGCGTAATCGCATCGAGGCCGGGTCTTGCGCGCCGAAGCGCTCCTTCATGATCTTGGCATAGGCCCGGCGTACGGCGCGGAATTTGGCGATTTCCTCGAAAAAGTCGTTGCCGCAGACGAAGAAGAAGGAGAGCCGCGAGGCGAAGGCATCGACATCGAGGCCCGTCTTGGTGACCTCCTCCACGTAAGTGATGGTGTTGGCGAGCGTAAAGGCGACCTCTTGGAGCGGCGAGGAGCCGGCCTCGTTGATGTGGTAGCCAGAAATATTGATGGCGTTGTAGCGCTTCAGGTGCTCCGCGCAGTAGGTGATGCAGTCGCGGCAAAGCCGCACCGAAGGTTCGATCGGATAGATCCATTCCTTCTGCGCCATATATTCCTTCAGGATGTCGGCCTGGATCGTGCCCGCCAGCTTATTGAGGTCGTAGCCCCGCTTCTCGGCCACCGCGATATACATCGCCAGCAGAATCCAAGCCGAGGGATTGATGGTCATGGAGACCGAGATCTCTTCGAGATCTATGCCGTCATAGAGCGCCTCCATGTCGGCCAACGTGTCGACGGCAACGCCCTCGCGGCCAACTTCGCCATCGCTCATTGGGTTGTCGGAGTCGTAGCCCATCAGCGTCGGCATATCGAAGTCGGTGGAGATTCCGGTCTGCCCTTGCGCGATCAGATAGCGAAATCGCTCATTGGTGTCCTCGGCGACGCCGAAGCCCGCGATCTGGCGCATGGTCCAGTGCCGGCCGCGATACATGGTGGGGTAGGGCCCGCGTGTGAAGGGATAGCGGCCCGGCAGGCCGATGTCCTCAAGCGGCGCATCGGCCAGATCGAGTGGGGTATAGACGCGCTTCAAGGGGAAGCCGCCATAGGTCTCGAACTCTTCCTTGCGCTCGGGCTGGCGTTGCAGGAAGGCCGCAACTTCAGCGCCCTCCCATTCGTCGACGGCCTTTTCGAGCGCCTCCATCTCTCCGTTTCGTCGCGGTGACCCGGTCATGGCGAAATCTCCTTCCAAACTTCATCGAGCAATTGGCGGGCGGCCGGCTGCGGGGCGATCTCGCTTGCCGCCAGCCGCTTGGCCAACGCTTGAACCTTTCCGTCGCGGTTGCTTTCGAACTTGTCCCGCAAGATGTCTTCCGCCGCCTTCAGCAACCGCATTTCCGCGGTGCGATAGCAGCGTTTCTGCCATTCATCGCCGGATTTGAGCCATTTCAGATGGCCGTCGATCGACTCGACCAACTCATCGATCCCCTCGCCGCTCGCGGCACTAGTGGCGAGCACCGGGATCGGCCGGTCCTGGTGCTCGCCCAGGCTTGCACCCAGGGACAGCATGGTCTTCAGCTCGGTTATCGTCCTGTTGGCGTCGGCGCGGTCGCATTTGCTCACCACATGGATGTCGGCGATCTCCAGAATGCCGGCCTTGATGGCCTGTATATCGTCGCCAAGGCCTGGCGCCGAGACCACCACGGTGGTGTGCGCGGCCCGCACGACATCGACCTCGTCCTGGCCCACGCCGACGGTCTCGATGATGATCAGGTCGAAGCCGGCCGCATCCAGAATGTCGATCGCCGGCAGGGTGGCGCGCGACAGGCCGCCAAGCGCGCCCCGCGTCGCCATCGAGCGGATGAACACGCCCTCGTCGCCGCCAAGCTCGCCCATCCGGATCCGGTCGCCCAGAATGGCGCCACCGCTGAATGGGCTGGTCGGATCGACGGCGATCACGCCAATCTTGCGTCCGCTGGCGCGGATCGTCTTGCAAAGCTCGGCAACCAGCGTCGACTTGCCGCTGCCGGGCACGCCGGTGATGCCGACGACATGGGCGTTGCCGGTGCGCTTGTAGATCTCGCCCAGCGCCGCCTCGGCGCTTTCCTCGCCGGCCTCGGCGCGCGTGATCAGGCGCGCGATGGCGGATATCTGCCCTTCGAGCACGCCTTTCACCAGTTTTTCGGAGGCGACGGGGGCCATGGTCTCAAGCTTTTTCCGTAATCTTGGCTTCGAATTGCTGGAACACTTCCCGGTCGTCGATCACGCGGCGCGCCTTGAAGTCGGTCCGCGGAATAGTGTTCTCGGGCACGATCTCGACCGCTGTCCTGATTGCAAGCAAACGCGAAAATTCCTGACGGAGCTGATCCTGAAACGCCTCGATCGCATCATCGCCCTGATCCGAGATGGCGCCAGCCGCCTCGACCTGAACCTTCAGTTCGTCCATCGCGGCATCGCGCGAGATGATGATGCGGTGCTCGCCGCCATAGCCCTCGATCTGATTGAGGGCGGCGTCGATTTCGCTGGGATAAATGTTCTCGCCGCGGATCGTAAAGGAGTCGTCGATCCGTCCGAACACGCCATCGGGCAGGTGCGGATAGGTTCGCCCGCAAGGCGTCGGACCTGCCTCCCAGCGCGTCAGATCGCCCGAGAGCATTCGGATCATGGGCTGAGAGGTGCGCTCGAGATGGGTGTAGACCGGCGTGCCGCGCTCACCATAGGGCACTCGGTGAAAGGTCTCGGGATCGCAGACTTCCGTGTAGACCACGTCCTGCCAGACCACCATGCCGTCGGTTTCGGCTGTGCCTGCCAAATTCATCCAGGGCGTCAATTCAGCCATTGAGCCGCTATCGACGACCTTGGCGTCATAGGCGTCAGCAATGCGGTCGCGAACGCCTGGAATCGAAGCGCCGGGCTCGCCCGAGAAGAACAGCGTCTTGAAACCGAAATCCCGGGGGTCGACGCCCGCGTCATTTGCGGCCTCGGCCAGATAAAGCGCGTAGGACGGCGTGCCGTAGAACGCGGTCGGCTTGACGTCATTTAGCCAATTCACGGCCCGCGCCGTCATGCCGGGCACGCCGGCGCCGAACGGAAACGTCGTGGAGCCAAGCCGCTCCGACCCCGCCATCGCGCCCCATGAGCCGAGATAAAGGCTGAAGACCGCGGCGCAGAACACGATATCCCCAGGCCGGATTCCCATGCCCCACATGATGCGCGCATGGGCGTTCTGAATCGCGTTCCAGTCATTCTGGCCGATCGCGAATGCAGTGGGGCGCCCCGTGGTGCCCGAAGTTCCATGAATCCGGTAAATGTCGATTTCCGGGATGCAGAGATAGTCGCCGAACAGCGGCGCACGGGCCTGTGAGTCCCGCAGATCGGCCTTGGTTATGACCGGGACCTTCTCTTCGAAGTCCTCGAGCGACTTGAGGTGATCGGGGTGAAAGCCCGCCTCGTCCCATTTGCGCTTGTAGAACGGGGCCATCTCATAGGCATAGCGGGTGACTTCCTTGAGGCGCTCCAGAATCGCTTTTTCCCGGTCGCCTTCGGGCATGGTTTCGCGCTTTGGGAACCAATATTTGGAACCCGGATCGGGCCGGTAGTCCTTGTCGTATTTCGGCGGAAAGGTCCAATCTTCCATTGGCCCCGCCCCTAGCGCGCGCCGCGCTGTTCGACCAGCTGCTCGATGGTTTCGATGATCGCGTTGGGCGGCGTGTCCTGCAGCAGCACCTCTTGCACGCCCATTTCCTTTAGCTGCGCAACGTCCTCGTCCGGCATCACGCCGCCGCCGACCACGATAATCCCCTTATTGTCCTGCTCGTCCAGAACCTTCAGCACCTTGGGAAAGATCGTCATATGGGCGCCCGACAACAGGGAAACCCCGAGCACGTCCACGTCTTCCTGAACGGCTGCCAATGCGACCTCTTCGGGCGTCCGGTGCAGGCCCGTATAAATCACGTCCATGCCGGCATCGCGCAGCGCCCGGGCGACAATCTTGACGCCCCGATCGTGGCCATCCAGCCCGATCTTGGCCAGCATCACACGGATGGGCACGGCCTTTTGCTTCGCCATACGCAACTCCTCCTGGGATTCGGCTGTTCAACCAGCTTCCTGGCCGCGGCCGTCGGCGCCGGCGGGCAGGGAGTCTTCAATAGTCTTGGTCAGGGAATGGCTCGCCCGCTCGACATGAGCCCTAGCAAGCTCAGCCGCGCGATTCCCATCGCCCTCGCCGATCGCATGCAAAATGCCCTCATGTTCGGACCAGATTTGCTCGCGCTGGTAACCGAACGCGATCACGGCCGCCATCACCCGGCGTAAATGGTGCCAATAGGTGCCGAGCGACGGCTGAATCAGACCATTGCCGGAATGCAGATAGATCAGCTCATGAAAATCCATGTCCGCCTTCACCAATTCGGTGGTGGAGGCATCGTCGAGAGATTCGCGCACGTTTCCGATCAGCCGGCGCCCGTCCTCTTGCAGTTGCTTGGTGTTGCGCGCGGCGGCCAATCTCGCGGCAAGCTGATCGAGCGCGCTGCGGATTTCGTAGATCTCCCGGACCGTCTGCTGCTCCAGTGGCGAGACCATCACGCCGCGGCGTCCGGTGTCCTGGATGAACCCTTGGGAGCGCAACAACACCAGCGCCTGGCCGACAGGCTGACGGGAGACGTCGAGCCGTTCGGCGATCCCCTCCTGGGTGATGCGCTCGCCGGGCTTCAGCATGCCATCGCAAATCGAGTCGCGGATCGCCTCATAGACGGACTCGACGAGCGAAATTTGACGAGGTAGGGCTTCCATGGGATCCGCGCAAATGGGGCAACGATGCCCGCGATACCGATTATTGTATTCTGTATACAAAACCCAGACCGACGTCAATTGAAGCCGCACAATTCTGCGATTCGACGAAAATGCCGGCCTCTCGCTACAGCGGGAATCTTGGGCGCGCGGACCGCGTAACAGCCGCAATGGATTTTCCGTTTAGCGATTTCCCGCAACGGCTTAGAGTGCGCGGTCACGAGGCAAGCCAGACGAGGGGCCGATGACATCGCAAGCACGCAAGCCGGTCTATTGCGGCTGGGGATATCCGGGCGACGGGCTGAGCCTGGATGAAGAGCGCGACCTGCTCCGCACCTTCGCCGACCGCTTCGGCGTGGTGGAATTGAGCCATAAGGCCTATCCCAAGGCCGAGGAAATCACGCTCCGCGAGCCCCGCATAGCGCCACCGGAAACCCTCAAGCCCATTTGCAGCACGGACCGCTACGACCGGCTGAGCCACACTTACGGCCAGTCCTATCCCGATTACGTCCGGATGCTGAAAGGAGACTTCGGGAACGCGCCCGATGTCGTCGCCTGGGCGAATTCGGAAGCTGATGTGGTCGCGGTGCTCGATTGGGCGGCGGATAAGAAGCTCGCGGTGATCCCCTATGGGGGCGGCACCAGCGTCGTGGGCGGCGTCGAGCCCCAGATCGGCGGCGACTTCGCGGGCGCTGTCTCCCTCGATCTCACCGGGCTCGATCAGGTGCTGGAGGTGGACCGCGAGAGCCGGGCCGCGCGCATTCAGGGCGGCATCCGCGGACCCGCAATGGAAGCCGGACTGCGCCCCCATGACCTCACCATGCGCCATTTCCCGCAGAGCTTTGAATTGGCGACCCTGGGCGGCATGATCGCTACCCGCTCGGGCGGCCATTTCGCCACCCGCTACACCCATATCGACGACTTCGTGGAGCAGGTGCGCTGCGTAACGCCGACCGGCGTCATTGAGAGCCGCCGCCTGCCGGGTTCGGGCGCGGGCCCGAGCCCAGATAGACTGCTGATTGGCTCCGAAGGCGCGCTTGGGATCATCACCGAGGCTTGGATGCGGCTTCAGGACCGCCCGACTTACCGGGCGTCGGATACGGTTCTCTTCAAGGCCATGAAGAACGCGGTCGCAGCGATCAGGGAGATTTCGCAGGCCGCCCTCTACCCCGCCAATCTGCGGCTGCTCGATCCCCAGGAATCGGCGCTGAACGGCTTTGGCGACGGCAACAGCACCATGGTCGTATTGGGCTTCGAGAACGCCGATCACCCGGTCGACGAATGGGCCAAGCGCGCGCTCGAAATCTGCGCCGATCATGGTGGACGGCCCGAGGGGTCGGGCGAGGATGGGGATGCGCACAAATCCGGCTCGGCGGGCGCCTGGCGCACCGCCTTCATCAGAATGCCTCATATGCGCAAGCCGCTGGTGGCCGCTGGCATCATTCACGACACCTTCGAGACCGCTATCACCTGGGATAGGTTTGCCGATTTTCAGGCGCAAATTGAGAAGGCTACCAAATCTGCGCTGCGGGAGGTTACCGGGAGGGATGGTTTCATGAGCACCAGATTCACCCATGTCTATCCCGACGGGCCCGCACCCTATTACACGTTTATGGGGCTCGGCCACCCGGACGCCCTGCTCGAGCAATGGGGCGAGTTGAAACGCGCCGTATCGGACGCGGTGATCGAGAATGGCGGCACCATCACCCATCACCACGCGGTGGGACGCGATCATATGCCGTGGTACCGGCAACAGCGGCCCGATCTCCATGGGGCAGCGCTCGGCGCGGTGAAGGCCACGCTGGACCCCGAAGGCGTCCTCAATCCGGGCGTTCTCGTCGCCGACTAATCAGAATCCATAAAGGCGCGCCGGATTGTCGACCAGGATTGTCTTCAGCAATTGGTCGTCATTCTCGGTCCAAGCCAACAGCCGGTCGAACAGATCGCCGTCATTCGGCATCGGGCCTGGTGGCCTGGTGTGGGGCCAATCGCTGCCCCACAGGCAGCGTTCCGGCGCGGTCTCAATCAACGCCCGGGCAAACGGATCGGCCTTGGGCCATGGTGCCGGACCGGCATCGATCCTGTAGGGCGCCGAGAGCTTGACCCAAGTACGGCCCTCCGCCCGCAGGCCTAGCAGCGCCTGGAAGCCCGGCTGTTCGGTCCCGAGTTGCGCGTTCGGCATTCCCATATGGTCGATCACGATCTCGGTTGGCAGTTTGGCGATCTGCGGGGTGAGTTCCACCAACTGCGCGGCGTCGACAAACAATTCCAAGTGCCATCCCAGTTTGGCAATCCTTGCGGCGACGGTTTCGAGTTCCGAGGTCGCAACGCCGCCGCCGGAGACTAGATTGAAGCGCGCGGCGCGAAATCCCGCCTTGTGCAAGACCTCGATATCGGAGTCCGGCGTCGCAGCGTCGATCACCGCGGACCCGCGGCCTCGGGCCCCGAACGTCTCCAGCTGCTCACGTTCGAAGTCGTTGTCGAGGCCGTAGGGGCTCGGCTGGACAATGACCATCCGCTCTATTCCAAGAACCGCGTGCATGGCCGTCGCCTGCTCCAGCGTGGCCTCGGCCGGCGTATAACGGCGCTTCGGACTTAGAGGAACTTCCGAGGGCTTACCGAAAATATGCAGGTGGCTGTCGCAGGCACCCGGCGGCGCACGCCGCTTGGGCGGTTTGGTCGTGAGATCGGGACCGGGAATTGTCGCGACCGCGTCGGGATCAATTTGGACCCCCCCTACACCATTGGGGCGGGCGGAACCGGTCGCGGCTACCGCCGGACTTGCCGACCGCAGAATTGGAATTGCTGCCAGTGGTGCCAACGCAGCCGCGCACGCGAAATCCCGACGGCCCAGTTTTCTCGTCATCACGATCTCCTCAGCCCACCGAACGGCGATAAACCACAGCGGCCAATCGAAGCTTCCGAGATCGCCACGCCGCCGCCGGAGACCAGATTGAAGCGCACCGGGCGAAAGCCCGCCGCGTGCAGTGACTCCATCTGGTTATCGAGAGCCGCGGGATCGATCACCGCCGCGGCGCGGTCCCAAAAGGGATTAGGAACAGGCGTCGTGGTCGTCGATCCGCGTGGCATGGCTGAAGCCGGCTGCTAAGCTTGCGGCGCCCGCGTTAGTTGCCGCGTCCAGGCGTGGACAACATCTGCAGCGCCCGGTCCGGGCCGAAAGTGGCGCTGGGCTGGCTCGGCGGGAACTCCTTGAAGGTCTCAATGAATTTCCCCACCACGGCTTGCGCTGGGACAAATGCCCAAAGCTTGTCGGCGTACCAGCGGAAGTACATTTTTGACTCCCGCATGAACCGCTCATAGGGGTCCTGCCGCAGATTGATGACATAGGGCATGTTGACTGTCCGCACGATGGAATCCTGCAGGTTGCCCTCCTGAACTTTGAAGTGGATTTTCCAATCGTCGACGCGCACCGCGTTCAGGTTGGAGTTGTCGTCGAAGTAGAAGATCTCGCGGCGCGGTCCCTTCTCGGCTTCGCCCTTGAAGAAAGGCATGAAATTGTAGCCATCCAGGTGCACCTTGAAGCTCTTGTCGCCGGCTTCATAGCCCTTCTTCAGCTTCTCCTTGATGTCGGCTTCACCAGTGGCCGCCAGGAAAGTCGGCAGCCAGTCTTCGTGGGACATCACGGCGTTCACCACGCTGCCAGGCTTCACAACGCCCGGCCAGCGGACCACCGCGGGCACCCGCATTCCGCCTTCCCAGGTGGTGCCCTTTTCGCCGTGGAAGGGCGTGTTGCCGCCGTCCGGCCATGTCATCACCTCAGCCCCATTGTCGGTGGTGACTACGACGATGGTGTTTTCTGCAATACCCAGGTCATCGAGCTTCTTGAGCAGTTCACCGACAACAAAGTCGAACTGACCCATGCCGTCCGCATAAAGACCGTATCCCGTCTTGTCCTTCCACTTGTCTGACAGCCGTGTGAAGACGTGCATGCGGGTCAGGTTGTGCCACAGGAAAAACGGTTTCCCGGCCTCGTGGCTGCGGTCGATGAAGTCCAGAGAACGCTCGAGCAGCTCATCGTCGATCGTCTCCATGCGCTTGCGGTCCAGTGGGCCCGTGTCCTTGATGGTTTGCTTCCCAACCTTGCCGAAGCGGGGATCGACCGTCGCGTTGTCCTGGTCTGAAGCCTTGGCGTCCAGGGTGCCGCGCGGGCCAAACTTCGCCTTGAATTCGGGGTTCTTGGGATAATCCGGATCCTCCGGCTCCTCTTCAGCGTTCAGGTGATAGAGGTTCCCGAAGAATTCATCGAAGCCATGCACCGTCGGCAAAAACTCGTTGCGGTCGCCCAAATGATTCTTGCCGATCTGTGCCGTCGCATATCCTTGGGGCTTCAAGAGCTCGGCGATCGTCGGGTCCTTGGCCTGCAAACCCAAATCTGCTCCGGGCATGCCCACCTTCAGCAAGCCGACGCGGTACGGTTGCTGGCCCGTAATGAAGGCAGCGCGGCCAGCCGTGCAGCTCTGCTGAGCATAATAGTCCGTGAACATCGCGCCTTCTTCGGCAACGCGGTCGATATTCGGGGTGCGGCCACCCATCATGCCGCGGTGATAGACGCTGAAATTGGACCATCCAATGTCATCGCCAAAGATGACCAAGATATTGGGTTTTTGGCCCGCCGTTTGGGCTAGAAGCGGCGCCCCAAGCGACATCAGTGCGATCGCGCATGCGGCCAGGCAGGCGCTCTTGAGAACCTCCAGCACGTTCATTCCATTCACTCCCAGCAGGACAATTGATGAAGATCGGGCAGGAGACGGCGTGCCCGCGCCAGCAACCCTAGTTACACTTCGCGCCGCAATCGACAGGGGTCCGTTTGACCACCTTGCCCTTCATCATCTCGATCTCTTCGCGAAAACACTTCCCGTTCTCGTTGACGATTCGGATGATTTTGGAATTGCCCTGTCTGGCCTGGCACATCACGCTCGCCTGCGCGAGGCGTTGTCCTTTCGGCTCGGCAGCGGGCGCAGACGGTCTCGATTGGATCGCGGCGAACGCCGTGCCCACCAACGAAATACTTGAAACGGTCGAAGCCAGCTGGATTCTATTCAGCGGAATCCACTCCAGCACGCGCTCCGCGCTGGGTGACTGGACCTCGATCAGGACATCGCCGTTCGAGCACGCGCCAACCTGCACCTGAATGCCGTCCACGGTGCGGACCTGCTGGTAGGTCATCGACTGGGCGCATTCGAAATTCTTGATCCAGAGCCGTCTCTGCTGCTCGGCGTGCTTTACCTCGCCATAGCCGATGTCGTAGTCAAAGGCCTTGTAGAAATCGATTGCGGTCGGGATCGCCCCCAGGATCGCGCCCAGCATTGCGGGCGCCAGCATCCACCGCCACCATTCCTTGCGCGCGGGCTCGGAAGCGGGCACGTCGTCGACATCAAGCGCCCGTCTTTCGCTCATGGCAGGATCCTCCTTCAGAGGGTCGTCAGGAAAGAAGGATTCTCCCCAAAGTTTGACCGCAATGAGGCTGTGGGGAATTGCGTGGCCGGGGCGAAGCTGTCGACATTGCCAAGGCGAATGGGTCAATCGCCGCCTGAGCGACGCTCGTAGTCCTGCACAACCTCTTCGAGCGTGTCGTAGACCGCGTCCTTGCCAATTAGGCGGCGCAATGTTTTGCGGCTTTTGGCCTCGTCATCATGAATGGTATGCGCAATCACCAAGCGAATCCCTTTTTCCCGCAACGTCTCTTGTACCGACCTCAAGGTTTCCACGGACGAGTAGTCCAAATCGTCGACGGCAGAAAAGTCGATGCAAAACCACTCCAATTGTGAATCGGCGTCTTCAACGAGTTCGAAGACCTCCTCCAAGAGCCTCGGCGCGTTCGCATAGTACATGTCATGGGTGAAGCGGTAGATCAGGAGACCAGGCGCTGCCCGTACGCCCGTCGTCAACGGCACGGCTTTCCACGCGCCGGAATCCGCTTGCGTCAGCAGATGATTCCTCGGCCGGTAGCCATGACGCGTGTGAAGGAGCAGGGACAGCAGGACGGCCAGGATAATCCCTTCCTCGACACCGAGAAAAACGACCATGAGCGCGGTACTCAGTGCGACCCAAAACTCCGACCGTTTTTCATTGAAGACCCTCGCCATTCCCTTGAGATCGATCAGGTTCAAGCCGATCAAGAATACAATCCCCGACAGCACCGCATCGGGCAAATAGGCCAGCGGCGCGGTGGCGAATAACAGAATCAGCATGACCACGACCGCGGTCACAAGCTGCGCAAGCTGTGAGCTCCCGCCCGCCTGATCGACCATTTGGGTCTTTGACGGACTGCCGCAGACGATAAAGGTCCCCGATAGGCCGGCGCCGATATTGGCCAGGCCCAAGCCGAAAAGGTCGCTGGTGTCGTTATGGCGTTCGTTGTGACGCATGGCGAAGGCGCGCGCGGTCGCGGCGCTCAGCGCAAGGATCACGACAACCATCGCCAGCGCCGTCGGCAGCAGTTTCCGGATCAGCTCGAGACTCACTTCAACTTCCGGCAAGCCTAGCTCGGGAAGACCGCTCGGGACCGAGCCAACCACTTGCATATACGCCCCCAAGTCCAAGGCCCAGGAGAGGACAATCGCGGCGGCGACCGCGACCATAGAGGCGGGCAGCTTCTCTGAAATCGACCTGGATCCGACAACGAACGCCATCGTGGCCAAGGCGGCAGCGAGGGAGGCGTAATTCACAGTCTCGATCGCCTGCAGGTCGTTCCAAACCTTTTGAACGGCGCCAAGTCCATGGCCTGGTACACCCAGGATGCCAGCGAATTGGCCTATCGCAATCTGGACACCCACACCGGTCAGAAAGCCGACCAGCACGGTCCGCGACAGGAAATCGGCCATGAATCCCAAGCCAATGAAGCTGGCCAACACGAGAAGGGCGCCCACCATCAGGGCGAGCAGCATGGCCAGCGCCACATATTCACCTGACCCCGCAGCCGCCAAACCGATCAGGCCGCTGGCAAGCATGGCGGCCAGCGCCGACTCCGCTCCTACCACCAGATGCCGCGAGGAGCCAAAAACGGCGAATATGACAATGGGGATGAGGAGCGTATAGATGCCGGTAATCACCGGCATGCCGGCAATCTTGGCGTAGCCCATGACCTCGGGGACGGCCAAAGCGGCGAGCGTGATGCCGGCTATGATCTCGCCCGGGATCCGGGCGCGATCAATCGGCAGCACCGCCGACAGGATCGGCAGCCGGAATCGCGCCGACCTGTTAGTTGGGCGTGCCATCGGGTGCTTCTAGCATACGCCCTACCAGGCAAGTCTATGCCGCTAAGAACACCGACGGCAATGTGTGGCCGCCGCGACCCAGGCGTATGGCCAGGCGTTCGGTCTTGCTGCAGATGAAGTCGACAGTGAGCTGCCGGGCCTGCTTCTTTCGGTCGTCGGCGAGCGTCGCCAGAAATTTGCCGTTGAGCTTGTCGGCAGCCAGCCGGCCGAAGAAATCCGCGGCAAGCGCTAATGGCCGGTGAGGCGTGTCTGGACGGCGAATGAAACGACCGGAACGCCATTCGAAACCCGTCGAACCGAAAACGCCAGGCCGTCGGATGACCGCGGAGCGAATGCGGTTTCTTTGACGGGTGAATCGAAGTACGGTCTGCGCGAACTTCAAGCTTACTTGGGAAAAGTCGGGTGATCCAAAGAGGGACGGATCGACATCCCCCTCATGCCAATCGGCGGAAAGGTGAACCTGCTATGACGAAAGCCAAGGCCCGGGCCCGGGCGAAAGCGAGAGCCGCGGCTAAGGCGGCGAAGCCCGTCGCCGAGGGCAAAAAGGCTGAAGTCAAGGTGCGGGCTGGGCACTTTGACGCCAAATCCCACGCAAAGCGGATCGGCGGCCGCAGCGCGAATGTCACGCCTGTGGCCGCGATCAGGCGCGGCGCCTCGCGGTCGCGTTAGACCGCGCCGGGCGAGCCGACGCCGGCACCCGCGTAAGGCCAACGGCAAACGCCAATTTTTCGGCCGGTCAATAGCGGCAGGCCTCCCCAAGAGCGAAACCAGTTGATGCCCTATTTGGGCTTCCACATTGGTGAGCGTCGAGGCCGCGGCATCGCGAAGCTGAAAACGAAACGCAATAGACGAGGGGCGGGCACGATCTTGCGGAATAATCGCAATTGCGCGCAGCACACATCGCACCGCTATACCGCCTGCGCCCGCATAGATTCAACTTGGGGACGCTCGCCCAATCCGTCGATCGGCCCCAGATTTGAGCTCCGCTTCCCTACTTCTTGTCGACGATCTCGGGCTCTAGGCTGGCGATAAAGCCCAGCACCTCTTCGCGCTCCTTGCCCTGCACCTCGAACTTGTCGAGCGTGGCATTCAGGTCAACGATCGAGGCGTTCCAATCGGCCTGGGTGATGCCCATGCCCTTGTGGGACTCCAGCATGTCACGGCCGAGATAGAGACAAGGCCCGCCGGTCTTGAAACAGATGAAGTCGATGGTGAGCTGCCGGGCCTGCTTCTTGCGGTCGTCGGCGAGCGTTGCCAGAAATCGTCCGTTCAGCTTGTCGGCTCCCAGCCGGCCGAAGAAATCGTCGACCACCGCGGCGATGGCGTCATAGCCGCCGAGCCGCTGATAGAGGGACTTGTCCCCGTCCTGCGCCGACGCGCCATTCACGGCGAGCAGGCCCGCCACGGCAAACGCCGCCACCTTCAATATCAGTCGCGCCATCCTCTTTATCCTCCCATTCAGAGCACTTGAACCAGTCTCTCTCGGGCGCGAATCCTATCGAATCGAATGCGGCGCCAAAAGCGATGAGCGCCGCTCACGCGGCAACTATATTTTTTGCTTTTTCGCAAGAAACGGGTTGCCTTCGCGGGGCTGCCTCTATCGCCGCGAGGCGCCCTAAAGGCCATCCATCCAGCTCGCAACCGCCTGACCGATCTCATTCGGAGAGTCCTCCTGGATGAAGTGGCTGCCCTTGACGGTGACTTCGCTCTGGTTGGGCCAGGAGCGGCAGAACTCCCGCTGCTTGCCGATCAGGATCGCGCCGGGCTCGGCGTTGACGAAGAGCTTGGGAATTTGGCTTCCCGCCAAAAACTTTCCATAAGACTCCACGATCTCAACCACGTCCTTGGGTTCGCCTTCGATCGGGATTTGCCGCGGCCAGGAGAGCATGGGCCGGCGGCTCTCGCCGGATTCCAGGAAGGGCCGCCGGTAGGCATCCATCTCGGCCTCGCTCAGCTTCCGCATGATCGCATTCGGCAGCACGCCCTCGACGAAAAGATTCTTCTGCAATATCAAGTCCTCGCCGGCGGGCGAGCGAAAGCCTTGGAAGATTTCGCGGCCGTCTTCCGGCCAATCGTCCCACGTCAGCGGTGCCACCACCGCCTCCATATAGGCGATGCCCCGCACCGCTTGGGCGTTTTGCTCGGCCCAGTGGAAGCCGAGCGCCGAGCCCCAATCATGAATCACAAGCGTGACGTCCTCGTGCACGCCGAGCGCATCGAGCAGATCGAACAGATAATCGCGGTGCTCGACGAAGCGGTAACGCTCGGGCCCCGAGGGCTCCAGCTTGTCGCTGTCACCCATGCCAACGAGGTCGGGCGCAATCAGCCGGCCGCGCCCCTCCAGATGCGGCATCACGTTGCGCCAGAGATAGCTTGAGGTCGGATTGCCGTGCAGGAAGACGATCGGGTCGCCGGAGCCCATTTCGACGTAAGCCATGTTGACGCCGCGCACGGAAATAGACTTCTTTGGCAATTCGTCACTCGAGGTCATCGGGTCTCGCTTTCTGGTCCGTTTGACGAATTGGAAAAGCCGGCTGGCTCGCTTACATCATAGGAGCCTGGGAATACGAAACGGAGTCACTTAATGGATTTGATGGAGCCGCAAACGGGGATCATGTCGAAGCTCAAGGGCGTCTCCCGGCGCGACTTCTTGAAGATTACCCGCCAATTCGGCCTGAGCTCGACGATGCTCGGCTTGGCCGGTCTGACCGGCGCGGTGACGCTGCCCCGGTTGGCGGAGGCGGCGAACTCCACCTACCAGAAGCGCTTCAAGACGCCGCCCAAGGTGACGCTGAAATTCGGCGCCGCCACCATCAATGAGCGGGTGGCCTCGATCGAGCATTCCGGCGCGCTCACCTTTACCCAGGACATCGAGGAGCGCAGCGACGGCGCGATCCGCATCGAATTCATCGGCGAGAGCCAGATCTGCGGCCAGCTCGATTGCGTGAAAAAGGCGCTCCAAGGGATCGTCGACATTTTCGGCTCGTCGACCCAAAACGCGGCCGGCGGTGCGCCCTATTACAACGTGCTCGACTACGCCTATGTGTTTCCGAGCCGCGCCTCCATGTACTACTTCTTTTATCACCCCAA
>Ga0209633_10000308_pt1 | contig 57796 bp, 55 predicted proteins | sample Cruoilmetagenom1_FD_187290 | JGI IMG/M metagenome (GOLD analysis project Ga0209633, IMG submission 187290) | Oil polluted marine microbial communities from Coal Oil Point, Santa Barbara, California, USA - Sample 1 (SPAdes) (version 2) | ecosystem: Environmental > Aquatic > Marine > Oil seeps ... | reverse complement strand
GGCTTTCTGGAGTAATCTAAAGCGTTTCAAAACAAGGTGCTGGAATCCTACCATATTTTCAGAGCCGGTATTCCCCAGGGGTTGCCATCGATTGCGATATCGATTTCACGGCTTCAGATCGGTGAAGATATTAAAATGCAGTTAAAGAGATTGGCGGGGGCATATGCCGATGGGATGAAACTCGTGGGCAGTAATATTAAAATTGTCTCACAGAACCCGATAACAACTTATAAGGAATTCGATGCCTGTCAGATTCAATTCAGATGGCGGTTTCAGTGAATGGTTCCCCTGACAACCGTCGTTCACATAATTGCAAAGGAGAACAAGGCAATACAGATGGCAGAACACACGTTATACGACATTGAGAAACTAACGGATATCTTCCAAACGATTAACCTTAATCCATGATAAATTTCCAATAACGATTAAAAATGTACAACCGTTTTGCTTTGAACGTGTGCACAATGTGTGCGGGGACTTAAGACACGGGCATTGATATATTGTTAACACTGCCAATTCTAAGATTTTAGTTCCGCACTTTTCTCGTTAGTTAATACTATTCCTGTACATGTAATTAAGGAGTCACCCTCCAAAAACCTAGCAACATAAACAGGCGGTTTTGACCTTTAGAAAATCAAGATTAGCCTGACAGGAAAAACATAGTTTGAAACTCGAGATGCTTCCAGGCCATCTCTGATCAGAACACAAATATTTATTTGTCAAATCAGATTTCGATTACTACAGCCCAAGTCACCCGATGAGGTGATCTGGTTACGATACAGCCTACCAGCGAGAACTTTCTATACTGGAGAAAGGCAAGTGTAAGGAAAATTTCCTGAGTTTGACGAATCGTATGCGACGCCGAACGATAAAACGGTTATGTGTTGTACTGCAAAACCTGTCAACTGGATTGCAAAGTCATTTCTGGAACCATCTTCAACATCTTTCATAGCTTCTGCTTTCTAAATCATTATTCTTTATTAAAATTAGCATCATTCTCATTTTAGATAAAGAGGTAGTCATGTTAGATGTACTCGTAGTTTCTGAATACAACTTTGGTAAAAATTTAATAGCCACTGCATACCTCAATGATTTTGGTGGTGATTATTTTACCGTTGAGTGTGCTGGATTTGAGTCGCAGCCATTAAGTCCGATGGTTACTATAATTATGAAATTAGATGGTTATGATCTTGCAAATTGTGATCGCCCGTACTCAGTTTTAGAACTATTAAAAATGAAACGACGCTATGACATTGTGATAACAGTCTGTTCAAAACGGTTAGATGAAAAATGTCCTGATTTTCCTGGCCAATTACTGCGGTTAAACTGGCGGCATTCTGATCCGGATAAGATTGCTGAATCTAGAATTGACAGGCTTCAACAAATAAGAATCATGAGAGATAGCATAAAAGCAGATGTTATAAATTTCATTAATGAATATGAAGAAAGGAAATTAAATAAGTAAGACACCACTGCATAGGAAACAATATGGGTAAAATAGCACTTCTTCCATGTGATATTAAAAGTAGAGAGATATATCTTGGCAACAAGGAGTTACCCCAGAATTATATGGGTGAGTTTTCTCTGATGGGGTTTGTTGTAGATGGCTACCAGGAAGCTCTCACACTCCTCACATCAGCTGGCTACAAGCTGGATGAACAGCCAGGAGGAACTGATATCTCCATCGACACCCCGCAACGGCTCCCGGAGATCAAAGCCTTCCTGGCAGCAAACAATATTAGGTGCGAGTTCTCAGATATTGCTGATACTTTGTACCAGGCATGATAATTTGCAGACCATCTGGTGGGTGGTCAGCAGTTAATTGTAACCAGTTACACAAAATAGAAGGGGTTTTCTAAAAAAGTCACTTGGCATGGCCACAAGCGAGGTAAAATAATGAAAAACACTTTAATGTTTTTGACACTTTTCCTCACAGGGTGCGCTTTTAACAGTTCATTTGAATTTCTGGAAATAGAGGATATAGAACCAATAACAAGTGAGACTGTAGTCAAGATGTTCAGCTGCATGAACTACGGTGACGAAAAAGCATGTATCAGGGCGAAAGAACTCCTTGAGAAACATCCATGGCAGAAAGATGGCAATTTAAAAAATGTTTGGATTGATAACGTCTCTGGTATGAGGGAATATGAGTGGGAATATGATTTTCTAGCAATTGAAAGGAATTTAATAAGAATAAAAGAATTGTATCCAGAGTTTGCAGAAGACGAATAGCGGCAGTTTCTACTGCATCGAATTGTTCAAAGCAAGGTGAAAATTTACGGTAGGTGGGTCTGAATTGCAATCAGAGCATCTTCTAACCCGAATAAATCGGAACTTTTCAGTATGGGGTCAATATTGAAAGCTGATTGATACAGGTAGTCACTAACTGAAAGGGAGAGTTGTTCTCTGATTTTTTTTGGAATTGTGGTCTGGAATTTTGACGAGATAGTAGTTTGCATGATGGTCCTCCCATGAATAAAATTCTTATTTTTTAAAAGTAAGGTAAGAAAACAAGTTATGCGATACCTGTGACATCGTGCTCGACATTTAACGTTTATGCAAGAGCGCTAATCTAAAAAAGAGGAATCTCATGGGCAAACCAGAACACAACAAAAACCTGACCGTGCCGAAACCCGGTAAGATCGAATTCGTTAATCGACCCTACCCACGGGTTAAACCTGGTAGTGTCCTTGTTAAAACTGAGATTGCCGCGCTCTGCGTGGATGATTGGATGTACACCGACCATATCCACGAGGGTTCGATCACCCGCTCTATGGTGTCGGGCACGAGGGTGTGGGGACCGTCGTTGAAGCACCGGAGTCGCGTGTGTTCAGGGCGGGAGACAAGGTGCTGATCTCTCATGGCGGTTATTGTGGACGCTGCTACCTCCGGACCTCGACTTCAAGTACGCCATCGCAGCGGAGTGTTCGGTCGGCATGGCATTCTGCGCGCAGCAGTTTATGGAAGTAACAGCGGGTGATTACTTACTTTTGGTCGGCTCCGGCCAACGGCAGTTCTCTCTCTCGCGCGTGATCGTGGGGCTGTTCCGAGGTGCACGAGTCAGCGTCGCTGCGCCAGACGACTTTCAGGCCGAAACCGTGCGCCGCATTGGTGAGGCCCGCGGTGGTACGCCGGATTTACATATTCCTGACATGAATGATTCCGATTAGACAACCAAGGTTCTTGATCTCACGGACGGTGTTGGACTCGACAAGATCGCCGATTTCACAAGCGAAGAGGAGGTGCTCAACACGGAGATTGATCTTGTACGTCACGATGGTGTTCTCTACATCCAGGAGAATCTGCGCAATCCCAACCGCGTCCTGCACGTCGACCCCTATGGGGCGATCGCGGAGAAAAATCTCAAGATCATGGGTACCATTGACTCGTTACACAATCGGACTCATTATGTTTGCAGTGCCCATTGTTTTCGGTTGGCTTGCACCGTATGCGTCTGACATGATACCCGGATACTTAGGAAAGGAACTCACATATGGCATTATCGGCGATCTGGTGTTGCTGGTTAGCCTGTTCGTCTTGGGCGGTGATTTTTGGGACAAGCTGCGCGCACTCTTTATCCATGGGGCAAATGCGGTGTTTCCGAAAACGATCGGATGATCGGATGGGGACACCTTGCAATCCATGTCGAAGCTGATAGCTGTCAGAACCACATGCGATTGACGCCCAGTCTCTAGCTCACAGTTAGGTTGTGGCAGTAAGCCAACTAACGGATGACAGAGGTGCTGCATAACAAATTGTCGCAGCGGACCTGCACAAAGCTGGGCCGTTGAACTCAATCATCAGTTTTTATAAAAAGAGCTTATGGCAACCAAAGCAGAGATCATTGAATTCCTGGCCTCGGATTATCCCTATACCAATTGCACCGTTGAGGCAGTTGGGGACAAATCGGCTACTGTCAAACTTCAGGTGGGTGCCAACGATCTGCGCCCGGGCGGTACCGTGTCCGGTCCTGTACTAATGACCGTTGCTGATGTTGCGCTTTATGTGGCAATTCTTGGCGAAATCGGCATTGTTCCCCTTGCTGTCACAACAAGCCTAAGTATAAACTTCATGCGGAAACCGATGGCAGACAGAGATATCATTGGTGTCTGCCATCTCATGAAAATGGGCAAGTCGTTGGCAGTAGGAGAAGTGTTCTTGTACTCGGAAGGTATCGAAGAACCTGTGGGTCACGTCGTCGGTACATATTCAATCCCAAAGTAGGGCTCGAAACAACTGATTTGGTTTCACAGGCTGACTGAAACTAATCGGTTAGCCGGGGGTTTTTCTCCCCCAGCCCCACAACACCTTAAATGCGGGTCCGCACAGGGCGTTTCATTGAGATTGCCATGTCGAAGGTACTGTGATTTGACTCAACCTCAAACGAGATACTACTACTATAAATGTAGTTAAGAGTTTGTTCCAAAAACCTAGCAACATAAAAAGAGAGACAGTCCCAGTAATCCGGACCACTCGTTAAGTTAATATTTCTGTAGTTCCTCAACCATGCTACAGTGAGGCATTATGAAAAAGCAAAGACGAAAAAACACAGCAAAATTTAAGGCAAGGGTAGCATTTGAGGCTACCAGAGGATTAAAAATACTGAGCGAAATTGCCCATGAATAAGAGATCCATCCAGTGATGGTTGGCAATTGGAAAAAGGAAATGCTCCAGCGTTTTACCGGAACTTTTTGAAAAGCAAGGCGCCAGGAAGGGTATTGTCTCCTAAAGATATAGGTGTGGTCTCGTGCCAAATGAAGAAGTCGGAGAGACAATTTTCCCGGCAAATTTTTTACTGCCAGTGCCGGTGAAGAGAATACTCTGAAAAAAAGAAAGGGAAACTTAATGACCAATAACGATATATTACGTCGTCTCCGCTATACTTTTAATTGTAATGATTCAAAAATGATTTCGATTTTTGGCCTGGCTGATCATAAAGTAACCCGCGAACAAATCTGCGATTGGTTGAAAACAGAGGATGATCCTGCCTATCAAGCCTGCAGTGACAGCCGGTTGGCTATGTTCCTCAATGGTCTCATCAACGACATGCGCGGCAAAAAAGAAGGGCCACCGGTCGAGCCGGAGATGCGCCTAACCAACAACATTGTTTTGGTAAAATTGAAAATTGCTTTAAATTTACAAGCCGAGGATATATTGAAAATTCTCGATCTTGTTGATGTGCACATTAGCAAACATGAATTGAGTGCATTTTTCCGTAAGCCTGGCAATAAACATTACCGGGCCTGTAAAGATCAGATTTTGCGCAATTTCCTCAAAGGTCTGCAGCGTCAGTATCGAGAGAACCGTTAGATATTTATGAAAATCAGGAATTATGCTCAAGCTCTGTATCAGGCGTGCCATTCTGCCGGAGAAGAGCGTTGAAAATGCAGGATGTCTGCCTCACCGCATGTTACAACACGACAACAGGTCAGACTCGGAAACATGACCAGGCCGGATGAGATAAAGTTCTGCCCTTTGTTCAATACAATTTAGAAGGATAAACATGAAAAAACATTTCAATTAACCCATCCGAAAATCAAAGTGGCCAGACTTTTTGAAGTGGTCAAACGCGATATCAAAAAGTACGTCAAGAGAGAGCGTAACAAAAAGTTGCCGGAAGGTGTTGACTTTTAGGATTTTGACTGCAAATTCGGTCCTACTGCGGAAGACTCCCAGGAAATTCACCTGTCTGAATTCAACCAGTTCATTGATAAAGCAGAAGAACAGCAGTTCAAGTCGTTTTATGTGGAAATTCTGGCCAAGCCAGGGCACCGCACTAAAAAGCCACTCCCTCAGGCAAAAAGGCAGTGAGGAAACCAGGAGTTCAGCTGAATGAGGAACGGGGTCAGGTCTTGCTATATCACACAACAAATCAATACACCGGATGAAACTGTGATTCACCCGTTAATATTGCCATATCGAAGGTACTGTTTTCCTGCTAATTCCCAAATTGAAGGTTGCTACTGAGTTTCACTAATCCGTTGCCCTTAAAGCCTAACGAGTAAGGTTAGATTGCGTGAGGAACGAACCGCGATCTAACCGTTTGTTGGACAAGCCCGGCTTATATATAGAAAATAGCTTTTTAATCTGAGGCTGTTGGATCAGGCAGAAAGGAGGCAGAGGGTTTCACACTGCCTAGAAACAGGTCTTTGAAATGAATTTTCTCGCTTCTTCTTTGAATTCGTCGCTGTACTTTGGTCTTTTCCTTTTATTCATTGAACAGCTCCTCAAGAATTGTAAATTTACTCTTAAGAAAATGTCCATTATTTTCTTACCACATCACTCCGGACCGGGCTGTTTTATGGCTCAATGCTGGATTTTTTAATGCGGAAGATATCATAGGATGGCGGCAGGCTGTTTTTGCTGCTGAGGAAGCGGAAAATTGGGTTAACAATGGCGTACAAAAAACTTTAATGATCACGATGCTGGGGCATGGCATCGTCAAAGGATTTCTCTTGCAGATGCAATTGAACAACGAGCAAAAGGATTGGTTCCTAAAAATATGAATTAAAAGGTCATTGGAAGTAAGTCAAAAACACTGCAACGCAGGAGATCGGGCTTTTTACGAGTTCATCACAGTTTATTGTCTCTATTTTCCTTCGATGAGCAGTGAAAGACCGTAAAAGATTGATGGAGCCGTGAAAAGTGTTTACTATATCCCGGAGGTTTAATCAGCATATTTTTTATGGAGATGGTTCGGGAGAGTGAAATTCCGGATATTATTAATTTTTTTGGAGGAAATGATGCGTCATTTTAAAAGTTTATTCATTGGCTGTACCCTGCTGTTATCTTCAGCAGGACTCGTTTTTGCTGGTAATGGTGATACCCTGAAGGCTGTACAAGCCAAAGGATATATCCAGGCAGGTGTAAATGGTGATCTTTTTGGTTTCGGCAAGGCGGACCAGAAAGGTGTGTGGAAAGGTCTTGATGTTGATACAGCGCGTGCTGTTGCCGTTGCCGTTTTTGGTGATCTTAAAGACCGTGTACGCTACACTCCACTTACCGCCAAAACCAGATTTACAGCTCTACAGTCAAAAGAGATTGATCTTCTGACCAGAAATGCAACACAAACACTTGGTAGAGACACCTCACTTGGTCTCGACTTTGTACAGGTAAATTATTACGATGGACAGGGTTTTATGATTCCCAAGGCTCTTGGAGTGAAAGGAGCCAAGGAGTTGGGTGGTGCAACCGTATGTGTTCTTCCCGGTACCACCACGGAGCAGAATGCGGCGGATTTTTTCAGATCAAACAATATGGACTGGAAAACGGTCACGATCGAATCAACAGCTGAACTTTCCCAGGCCTTTTTTGCGGGACGCTGTGACGTTATGACTTCTGATGCATCTCAGCTCGCCGCTATACGGGCAAGTTCTCCCAAGCCTGACAGTTATATGATTCTTCCGGATATTATCTCTAAAGAGCCTCTGGCACCGGCAGTTCGTCACGGTGATAACCAGTGGAAAGATATTGTAAACTACTCTGTTTTAACAATGATCAACGCTGAAGAGTTTGGCATTACTTCTAAAAATGTAGATGAAATGGTAAAGAGTAAGGATCCGAAAATTCAACGTTTTCTCGGAGTTACGGCCGGTAATGGAAAAGCCCTGGGGCTTGACGAAAAGTTTGCCTACAATATCATTAAGCAGGTAGGCAACTACGGTGAAGTTTTCGAACGAAATGTAGGTGTCAATACACCACTTGGAATTGAGCGTGGTCTCAATGCCTTATGGACGAATGGTGGTTTGATGTATTCACCTCCTTTCAAATAACTAAACTTTAGCCGTTTCCCTGAGACGGTTTGATAAAAAAACCCATTCTGAATTCACAAGTTAGGATTCTTTCAGAATGGGTTTTTTGTTTTGAGCCTTAGGAAGAATTTATATGGCACCCAAAAGGTCTGAATTGTTCGGGGTAGGGTACTTATTATTTATGATTGTTTGCAACATTATGGTTTCTTTATTATGCTGGAATACTATCCACTTTGCCGGTCGTTTAAATTGCCGGATCTCACCACCGGTGATATGAAAAATATTTCTTTACAGCCAATACCTGAATAAACCTCAATGGTCACAACTAACGAAAACCCTGCAGCAAAAACCCGTTTCTGGAATGATGAGAAAACCAGGGGTATTATTTACCAGGTGGTGACCGCGGCGCTGGTTGCCTTTATCGGCTATTATCTTATCTCTAATGTTCAGGATAATATGGCCAAGCAGTCCATCGCCAGTGGATTCGGCTTTCTTGAAAAGGAGGCAGCCTTTGAAATAGGGGAAAAATCCATTGAATATTCAGCTGCCGACAGTTACGGTCGTGCCCTTGTGGTAGGGGTAATCAATACCCTGAAAGTATCCCTGATCGGCATATTGCTGACCACCATTTTGGGAACGATAATTGGAGTCTGTACTCTTTCATCTAACTGGCTTATATCCAAACTTGGCACTATCTATGTGGAAGTTTTCCAGAATATTCCGGTACTGCTCCAGCTTTTTTTCTTCTATGCGCTCTTTTATGAAGCTTTCCCCGGGCCAAGACAGGCGTTGAATCCCATATCTGGTGTTTTTATTTCCAACCGTGGCATTGATTTCGCGATACCGGCACAACATCTTGCCTGGTCATATATGGTGAATGCATTTCTTGCAGCATCTGTCATTACTTTTTTCATGGTACGCTGGGCGAGAAAACGTCAGGAAAGAACAGGACAGCAGTTTCCCTCGTTCTGGCTCGGTCTGGGTCTGCTTGCAGGTCTTCCTCTTCTCACCTGGGTAGTGTGTGGTGCACCGACTGAACTGGATATTCCTGCCTTGAAGGGGTTCAATTTCCAGGGAGGAAAGAATATAAGCCCTGAGTTTTCAGCCCTGCTCTTTGGTCTGGTACTCTATACTGCTTCCTTTATTGCCCAGATTGTCCGGGCCGGGATCCAGTCTATCAGTCATGGTCAGACAGAAGCTGCGATGTCCATAGGCTTAAAGACGAAGCATGTGTTGTCGCTTGTTATCTTTCCCCAGGCTCTGCGAGTTATTATACCACCGTTGACATCTCAGCTGCTGAACCTCACCAAAAACAGCTCACTGGCTGTCGCCATAGGGTATCCCGACTTCGTGCAGGTGGCTGGAACCACCATCAACCAGACGGGACAAGCTGTCGAGGGTGTAGCCCTGATGATGGTTGTGTATCTGACGCTCAGTCTGCTTACCTCCGTCTTTATGAACTGGTATAATAAAAAAATTGCAATTATTGAACGGTAACGTGTATGAGCACTAATTCTGAAGTTGCAAATATAAAACCACCGGCGATAGATGTTGGCGTGCTGGGCTGGGTGAGAAGCCACCTCTTTAACGGCACTTTAAATTCTATTGCGACGATATTTCTACTCCTCGTTGGAGTGAAGTTCATACCGCAGTTTATCCAGTGGGCCTTTATTGACAGCGTCTGGTTTACCAGCGGTCAAGAGTGCCATGAGGCTAAAGGGGCCTGCTGGTCTGTGGTTACACAAAATATCCGTTTTAATGTGTTTGGTTACTACCCTTATGAGCACCAGTGGCGGCCCCTGGTTGCCATGATTATTCTCATTTCAATGCTTGTTTACAGCAGAGACTGGAAGAAATGGAATCGCCGGCTGGGGTATCTCTGGCTCTTTGCCCTTTTTATTATGGGGCTTTTGATGAAAGGTGGACTTTTCGGCCTGGTTTCCGTGGAGAGCACAAAGTGGAGCGGTCTGCCTCTCACCCTGCTGCTCTCCTTTTTTGGCATCCTGGCATCCTATCCTCTGGGCGTTGCCCTGGCACTTGGCCGCCAATCAACAATGCCTGTCATCAAAGCATTCTCAGTTGTTTATATTGAACTCATCAGGGGGGTACCGCTCATAACCATGCTCTTTATGTCATCGGTTATGTTTCCCCTGTTCCTGCCCGAAGGTGTCACTATTGACAAGGTGTTGAGGGCCCAGGTGGCGATTATCATATTTACCGCAGCGTATGTCGCCGAAGTTGTCCGTGGTGGTCTGCAGGCCATGGAAAAAGGGCAAGCCGAGGCAGCAGAATCACTTGGGTTGAATTATTTTCAGAAGATGAGGCTGGTAATCCTGCCCCAGGCATTGAAGATTGTTATACCGCCAACCGTCGGAATATTGATTTCAGCATTTAAAGATACATCCCTAGTGGTAATTATTGCTCTCTACGATATTCTCAACACCACAAAATCCATTCTCAATGTTCCTGAGTGGACAGGTTTTAGTACGGAAGCATATATCTTTGTTGCGCTTATTTACTTCTTTTTCTGTTTTTCAATGTCACGGTACAGTAGACATGTTGAAGCGGAACTTGAATATACGACGGAAAATAAATAAATTTTGAAAATCCTGAGGAAAAAAGGTCAATGAATACAGAGCAGTCACAGGTAAATGAAAAATCAGCTGCTGAAAAGCCGGTTATAGAAATCATCAATATGCACAAATGGTATGGCGATTTTCATGTCCTGAAAGATATTAACCTCCAGGTGCAGCCTCAAGAAAAGATAGTGGTCTGCGGACCGTCCGGTTCCGGTAAATCAACCGTGATTCGCTGTATCAACAGGTTGGAAGAGCACCAGCGTGGAAAGATAATAGTCAATGGCACGGAGCTGAGCCGCGACCTGAAAAACATTGAGAAGGTACGGGCGGAAGTGGGTATGGTCTTTCAGCATTTCAATCTTTTCCCTCACTTGACCATCCTGGAAAACCTGAGTCTGGGGCCCATCTGGGTCAGGAAGATGCCAAAGAAAGAGGCGGAAGAACTGGCCATGCATTACCTTGAAATTGTCCGGATCCCGGAGCAGGCCAAGAAATTTCCGGGACAGATTTCCGGGGGACAGCAACAGCGGGTTGCCATTGCCAGGAGTCTTTGTATGAAACCGAAAATTATGCTCTTTGACGAGCCTACCTCCGCACTTGATCCGGAAATGATTAAAGAGGTTCTCGATGTCATGATCGACCTGGCCAAGGAGGGGATGACGATGATAGTGGTGACCCATGAAATGGGATTTGCCAAAACTGTTGCCGACAGGGTTATTTTTATGGACTATGGCGAAATAGTCGAAGAAAATGAACCTAACGAGTTTTTTGATAATCCACAGCATGAGCGTACCCAGCTCTTTCTCAGCCAGATCCTCTGATTATTTGGGCTCTGGTTTTTACAGGGCTCAATACCTTCCAAAAATGTCACTTTTTCTTTTATGCGCTCTCTGCGCCTGTGTTGTTACAATCTACTCTACTGTTGAACTGATCCTGGGGTTGAAAAAAATGGTCAGCCTGGGGGATGTGGATCTGTCTTCAGGGGGGGATGGCCCAAGAGTTTCGATAATTGTACCGGCCTGCAATGAAGAGCTTAATATTGAAAAAGGACTGTTGTCTCTGTTGTCACAGCACTATGAGAATCTGGAGATAATTGTAGTTGACGACCGTTCAACTGATTCGACTGCGAATATTCTTATTCGTATGCAAAACAGTTATCCCCAACTTGTTGTGCACACGGTTACTGGTCTGCCGGATGGCTGGATGGGGAAAAGTCATGCTCTTTCGGTTGGTGCCTCCCTTGCTACCGGGGAGTATCTTCTGTTCACTGATGCGGACACAGTGATGGAAGAGACGACAGTTTCCCGGGCAGTGCATTACATGAAAACCCGGAATGCCGACCACCTTACACTCATTTTTAGCAATTCTTCTCATAACTGGCTGCTGGATTGCCTGATTTCAGATACAGGAGCCGGACTTCTGCTCATGTTTAAACCCTGGAGAGTGAGAGAGAAAAAGAGCAGGTTTTTTATCGGGGTAGGGGCCTTTAATCTGTTGAAGGGCTCTGTTTACAGGGCCGTTGGCGGACATGAAACGATACGAATGCACCCCATTGACGATATGATGCTGGGTAAAGTTGTTAAAAAGAATGGTTACAGTCCGGAGTGTCTGCTGGCCGGCGATTATGTTCGTGTCCCCTGGTACCATTCTGTCTCGGCAATGATAAATGGTTTGATGAAAAATATGTTTGCTGTTGTTCATTACCGGCTGTCGCTCATTCCCTTTCTCCTTGTTGGCGTTACCATCGTTTCAGTGTTTCCTTTGTGGGGAATGATTTTTGGTTCCGGATATGTCCGGTTCTTCTGCCTGATCGCATTAGGTGTACGAATCATGCTTTTTTACGGGGGAATGAAATACCAGAGATTGCCTGCCTGGTATGTGGTCGGGAGTCTGTTTTCACCCTATATAACACTCTATATTATAATCAAGTCGACCATGACTACTATAATCAATGGTGGAATTGAGTGGAGGGGAACCGTCTACTCCCTTGATGAAATGAAAAAGAGTGAGCCGTTTCTTTTTTGACGCTATCAATTTTAATTATTCGACTTTTGGTTGGATGATCTTACACTATTTGCGACCATCAAAAAACAACCACAAGCTGCATCTCCGCTATTAAAACAAAGGAAAATATTGTGAATATAAGAAAAATTACATCCATGACCATGTTCATCTCCTTCATTTTACTGGTGCTGACATCGGTCATTCTCTACATAGTCCCGCAGGGACGAATTGCCTACTGGGCTGACTGGCATTTATGGGGGCTGTCCAAAACCGAGTGGAGTAACCTCCATATCAATCTTGGTTTTCTCTTTCTTTTTGCCGGATTTTTGCACGTGTACTACAACTGGCGGCCAATAACAGCTTATATGAAGAATAAAGCGAGGGAACTGAAAATATTCACTTTCTCTTTTAACATTGCAATGCTTCTTACTCTTATTGTAGGAGTTGGCACATATCTTGAGATTCCTCCAATGAGTAGTGTGATTAATCTCGGTGAGTCCATTAAAGATACAGCTGCAGCTAAGTATGGTGAACCGCCATACGGTCATGCAGAGCTTTCATCTTTAAAGCTCTTTTCAAAAAAACAGGATCTGGATCTGGATCAAGCTGTAGAACTTCTAAAAAAAGAAGGGATTCAATTCAAAGACAGCAATGAGACCCTTGCAGCAATAGCCTCAATCAATGGAATGAGTCCCCAAGGTATTTATAATATTATAAAACCAGCAGCCGGCAGCAGTGCGGCTGACGGCAAGGTCGGTTTCCCCGACTCACCAATGCCCGGCTTTGGTAATATGACCCTTGGTGCAATTTGCAGTCAGTATAATCTTATGTTCCCGGTTATTCGTCGTGGCCTTGAAGAGAAAGGTGTGAAAGCTGATGCTGCAATGACCATCAAAGAGATTGCTGCAGCAAATAAAAAGGATCCCATGGCTATTTTTGAAGATATCCATGGTGTGGCAAATGAAAGCTCAAAACCTTAATGACTATGCACTTGTTGAGGTATCTTTCGGCACGGTCCTTTCCTGTCATCCTCTTAAAACCTGTTTTTCAGTGAATTGCCCGTCTGAGAAAAGGAGTTCTTTATGAACCTTGTTTACCTTTGTCCCCAGTTCCCGATCAACTTCATTCCTTTCTGCAACTGCCTTAAGGAGTTGGGAATAAATGTTCTTGGCATCGGCGAGGAGTCTGCTGGGGCCCTTTCCCCGGAAGTAAATGATTCCCTGACCGAATACTATATGGTCGATAACCTCCATAATTACGATTCTCTCCTCAAGGCTTGTGGTCATTTTACCCACCAGTACGGCAAAATCGACCGCGTTGAATCCCATAACGAGTATTGGCTGGCCACTGATGCCAGACTTCGTCAGGATTTCAATATCACGGGGTTGAAGCCAACTGATATGAAGTTTATGCGATGTAAATCCGGGATGAAGGAGGTCTTTCGGAAGGCCGGTATCAAGGTTGCGCCCGGTAAGGTTGTTCACACCCAGGCTGAGGCGGAAGATCTTATTAAGGAAACAGGTTACCCGGTTGTTGCCAAACCGGACGACGGGGTTGGCGCTCTTGACACCTTCAAGATTCATAACAGGGAGGAACTCCTCTCCTTTATTGAGCGAAAACCGGCTCACGATTATATAATGGAGGGTTTTATTAATGGTTCAATTTTTACCTTTGACGGCCTGACGGATCGAGACGGCAATATCATTTTCTGCACTGCCCATACTTACAGCCAGGGGATCATGGAGGTGGTCAACAATGAGGATCATGTCTTTTATTATTCACTGAAAAATATCCCCGGGGAGCTTGAAGAAGTAGGCCGCAGGGCTGTTTCCGCCTTTAAGGCCAAAGAGAGATTTTTCCATATCGAGTTTTTTAAGACCGGCCTGACTGACTATGTGGCCCTGGAGGTTAATATGCGGCCGCCGGGCGGCTACACCACCGATATGTTCAACTATGCTAATGATATCGACGTGTATGCTCTGTGGGCCGAGGTGGTCAATGGCCGAACCGCCCCTCTCGAGTATGAGCGGAAATATCATTGCTGCTATGTAAGCCGTAAAAACCATTTCAATTATGTTCACAGTCATGAGGAAATCATGGAAAGTTATGGTTTCTGTATCCTGGAGATCCAGTCGGTGCCGGGGGTTTTCAGTTCGGCATTGGGTGATATCGGGTATATCTTCCGGACTGAACATGAGCCTGAAATATTAGAAATCACCTCATTTATCCATGAGCTGTAAGATGCAAAAGGGGAGTGCAACGCCTGTATGAGAACTGAATATCATCGTTGGCATAGTTCCCACCTGGGAAAGCATATGGAACTCAAGGTCTACGGCTACTGGGGCGTTCCCTTTATTATCTTTCCCTGTTCCAGGGGTCGCTTTTTTGATTACGAGACCATGGGCATGATCAATGCTATTGAGTCCTTTATCGAGGCGGGAAAAATTAAGCTCTACGCAGTGGACAGCATTGATGCTGAGTCGTGGTACAATCTTGCTGTTTCCCCGGCAATGCGTAACAGTCGACACGAGGCCTATGACCAGTATTTATGCAAAGAGGTTCTGCCCTTTATCCGTCGGGATTGCCAGGCTGATATGGAGGTTATGGTCAACGGTTGCAGTATGGGTGCCTATCACAGCCTGAATTTCTTTTTGAAGCACCCGGATCTCTGCCAGGGGGTGTTGGCTCTAAGCGGCTTGTACAGGTTGGATCGTGCCGAATTCGGCCTTGCACCCGGTCAGGTGGAGGATGTCTATTTCAACTCGCCAATAAGCTATTTACCGGATCTTACTGACTCAAACCTATTGGAGCAGTACCGGCGGAAAACAATCATTATCTGTGCCGGGCAGGGTGCCTGGGAGGATGAGGCGGTGGCAGATACCAGGGCTGTAGGTGACCTGCTGGAGAGCAAGAATGCAGGTGCCTGGATCGATTTATGGGGTACGGACGTCAACCATGACTGGCCCTGGTGGTATCGGCAGATGAACTATTTCCTTGGAAAGCTCTATGGCTGATGATGGTTGGCCTTTCCATGGTAATAGTTCTCCTGCTATTTGGATTGATTGTACAGGCTATCCAGTGGTTTTCGCAATCCATCAATATCCTTTCGCATGACATGGATATAGATTTCTGTTGTTTTCACATCAGCACGTCCAAGAAGGTCCTGAAGCAGACGAATATTCCCCCACACTTACATTTTGAGTAATTATGGTATATTAATTATACTATGATCACGTTTGAATTTGATGAAAAGAAGAGTCAAATCAACCTGGAAAGGCATGGGATTGGTTTTGTCAGTGCCCAGAAACTCTGGGATGATCCAAATCTACTTGAAGTGCCGGCAAAAACTATAGATGAGTATCGTGCAATTGCAATAGGTGAAATTGCAGGGAAGCATTGGTCTGGTGTGATCACCTATCGAGGTAAGAATATACGTATTATCTCCGTACGTCGCTCACGAAAAGAGGAGGCAATCCTGTATGAAAGCTAAAGAGTTTGACAAAAAATTCGATGAAGGTATCAACATTATTGATGCCTTGGAATTATCCAAGTCCAACCGAAGCATGCAGAAACAGAAACGTGTAAATGTTGATTTTCCAGGCTGGATGATTGAGTCACTGGATAAAGAAGCTAGGAGAGTAGGGGTCACCCGCCAGTCAATAATAAAAATTTGGCTGGCAGAGCGCCTACAAGAGCTTACTGCTAACAAGGTAAAATAACACGGAGGATTTCATATGAGTGCGTATCTTGTTGTTGACACAAAGATCAATAATCCAGAGGAATATGAAAAATATAAAAATCTTGCGAAGCCCATTGCAGAAAAGTTCGGAGGTATTTATCGAGTTAGGGGTGGAGCGATGGACGTTAGGCAAACAGAGCTCTGGACGCCCACCAGGATTGTAATCATTGAGTTTCCCAATGTTAAAAGTGCTCAGGCATTTGTTGACTCAGATGAATATGCTCCGGTAAAGCCTATGCGTTTAAAAAATGCCGAATGCACGTTATTTATCGTAGATGGAGGGTGAGTGTATACATTTCACACATAACAAAATGCTTAACCGGACAGATTGTCTCATAACCTGTCCGACGCAATGAAGTATAGAAGTCGCTTGGGAACTCTCAATATTACTTTTAAAAGGACATCTTTTCTGATTAAAGATGGATCAGATTTATATATGATGAACTGCTGTTTTATCCGGCTCGCCGGGGTTAGACCTTACTCTTAAACTCCTGTCATAAAAAACAAGAAATCGAGGAGTGTGTTTTGAAATTATGTGGTTGCATATACCACCATGGTACTTATCAGGCTCTGCGTGGTTAGAGCATCTTATACTTCGTCCTGAGCATATTGGAGAGTTGGTTTACCTGTTTTCCCTAGAACTCAAGAAATGGAACCATTTTAGGTGTTTTAGTCTTATCAATCGGAAAAAAACGATATGATGTTGCGTCGATTTCATCCAGGTTATCTTTTTTTAGATCACGTGAGAGCAGGGTGTAATAAAATGCCAGCTTCATTTTTCCTTCAATTTCATCAGTTTTCAGTTTGATGGTAACACCTTGATATTTCCATTTATAAGTAGTCAAATGGTCTTTTGTTGATGTTTTTGTATCGGGGAGACCATATTTTAATTTCATATGCAGCTTGATCCTGTCATATGTTTCAAGGGTATTAATGCTGATATACACTGCAAAAAGACTGTCTTTATAAAAGCCAAAGATAACATCATCTATAGATATATCATCAATAGTGTATGACTCACCGGGATTGCTATAGTAGATGACATCTTTTTTGGCATACAGTTCGGTCAATTCCTGGTAATGCGAAATGTTATCTCCCCATTTGTAAGCCATAAAACCGTTCTGCAGGTCAGCTGCTGCAGAAAGAGTTCCGAGAAACAGACTGAAGGAAATGGTAAGAATTGCTATCTGGTATTTTCTCATTATTGTATTCCTCTTGATATTATTTATTTTCGGGGGTATATCAGGTCATTTTTTTCAACATACCAATTATTTCCAATAAAAGATATGCTGAGGATGTTGGAAGAAAAGGTTTGATGGATGACAACTTTGTGGGTTCTTATTTCTTTTTTGTTATTAATGATAAACTCGTAAAAAGGTCATTCGAAGTTACAGATGGCTAAGTCAAAAAGTTTGATATACAAGACGTAGTGTTTTTGGCAGGTTCTCGGCTATACATGTGGTATGCCGAAGTCCTGCCAAAAACCTACAACGCAGGAGATCGGACTTTTTACGACGCCATCATTAATAAATTAAGCCTATTCCAATAGAATTGGCTGAGTTTCATACGTAATCAGGATATACATACCACTGAATGTCAGTTTAACCAGTGCCTGTCCATAAATGGCCTTTTTCCTCTAACACCCATGAAATGAATTTCACAACAAAGCATGAAAGTTATGTAACAGGGATCCGAGAGAGGTGTTGCCAAACGTCCTCGCAGGCTGTGGATTGTTGTGGCAACACCTCTCCCGGTTCCCTTTGCCCTCGCAGAATGTATGACTTTCATATAAACTATTTGTTGCTCTCAAAATTTAATCCTCAACATATCACCGATGCCTGCGGTTAAGTTTATTGAAAACCTCTCTTTAGAGCAAAAAATCTCACCTATGGATAGACCCTAATTGAGGATGTAATAGTGAAAATACTGGTGATTAATTCAGGAAGTTCTTCCATTAAGTTCCAACTTATTGATATGGCAGATGAATCTGTTCTGGCTGCAGGCCTTGTGGAGCGGATTGGAGAGAAAGAGGGATTCGTTCAATGTACCCTGAAGCCGGGAACTGATGAGAAACAGATGGTAATGAGTCAGGAGTTTATCGCTGATCATCAAAGCGGCATGCATATGGCTGTTGATATATTAACTGATCCCGACACAGGTATTATTTCAGACAGAGCTGATATCAGCGGGGTAGGTCATCGCGTAGTACATGGGGGGGAGGATTTTTATCAGCCAACTCTTATCACCGACGATGTTCTGGCGGCAATTGAAAAAAATATTCCTCTAGCACCTCTGCACAATCCGCCCAATCTGGATGGTATTCGGGTGGCCCGGGAGCTTTTCCCCGGAGTCGAACAAATCGCGGTTTTTGATACGGCCTTTCACCAATCCATTCCGCCTCACGCATATCACTATGCTCTGCCCTATGAGCTCTATGAAAAGCAGCGGATACGCAGGTACGGGTTTCACGGCACTTCACATAAATATGTGGCAGCTGAGTGTGCGCGATTGATGGGTAAACCTCTTGAAGAACTGAATCTGATTACTGTTCACCTGGGCAACGGTTGCTCAATGACCGCTATAAAAAACGGCAGGAGTGTTGATACTACTCTTGGGTTTACACCCCTTGAGGGACTGGTAATGGGGACTCGCAGCGGTGATATTGACCCTGCTATTCATTCTTTTCTTGCCAGAAATTGTGGAATGGATATCGAGGCAATTGACACCATGTTGAACAAGGAGTCCGGCCTCAAAGGGTTATGCGGAATGAATGATATGCGGGATATTCATGAACAGATTTCCCGCGGCAACGACAGAGCCCGACTGGCTCTTGAGGTTCAGACCTATCGTAATCGCAAGTACGTAGGTGCATTTATGGCAGTACTGGGCCGGGTTGATGCAATTGTTTTTACCGCCGGTATTGGTGAAAATGATCCGGTTGTTCGGGCTAAAACTCTGGAAGGACTTGAACTCTTTGGTATTATGCTCGATTCTGATGTGAATGATCAGAGAGTGAAAGAACCCTTGCTACTCAGTAGTCCGGGTAGTCGTGTGCAGGTGTGGGGCATCCCGACAAACGAGGAGCTTGCCATTGCCCGTGAAGTGAAATCAGTGTTAGGTGGATAAATGTTGATCCTTTCCTGTCCTCTCTCGCCTGGTTAATTGTCATGATAAAAGTTACCCTGTGGATGCTTTTTTTATCTTTTTCAGCCTATCTGATCATGTGCGCGCTTCTCTATACCAGGCAGCGCTCAATGCTCTATTACCCGACGCCTTCCGTCAATTCCAGTGAGGCGCAGGTTATAATGCTTTCTCATCAGGACCAATCCCTGAAGGTCTGGCATATTCCCGGCAGTAGTGATCGGGCTTTCATTTATTTCGGAGGCAACGCGGAAGATGTTGCCCTGAACATTCCCCAGTTCAAACGTCTCTTTCCTCAATATTCCATATATCTCCATAATTATCGCGGTTATGGCGGCAGTACGGGTAAAGCTTCAGAAACTGCACTCTTTTCCGATGCTGGTGCACTCTATGACTATGTTAAGACGAAACACCGGGAAATTTCAGTGATAGGAAGGAGCCTGGGCACCGGGGTTGCGGTCTATCTGGCTTCAATAAAAGAGGTAAGCCGACTGGTGCTCGTGACACCCTTTGACAGTATGGTCAACCTGGCCAGAAACTATTATTTCCTGGTTCCCGTGTCATTGCTGCTAAAAGACAAATTTGATTCACTACGCCGGGCCGGGAGGTTGGTTACACCAACCCTGGTGCTCATAGCGGAATATGATGAAGTTATTCCGCGCAAGAGGGCAGATTCCCTTGTTTCGGCATTGAAGCAGGAAATGACGGGGGTGGAGGTTATCAAAGGTGCAGGTCATAACACCATTGGTTCATCTCCGCAGTATGAAAAGGCTCTGAGCGTATTCCTGGATCAATCTCAATCGGCAGAGAAATAGCATGGCTCAGTCCAGCTGAAAATTCTCCGCGACTTTCTGACAAAGGTGTTCGCCAATGGGTATAGCCGAAGTTGCCGCCGGAGACGGCGCGTTGCAGACGTGAAATGAGCGCTTACTTTCAGCGAATAAAAAATCGTGAACCAGGCTGCCATCACGTTTCACTGCCTGGGCCCGGATACCGACCGGATACGGGAGAAGATCCGCCAGCGAAAGCTCGGGGCAGTACTTGCGCACACGTTTCAAATATCCCGGCTTATAAAAGGAATCTTTTATCTCACCGAATCCGGAGATGAGATTGGAGCCGATGACTTTCCAGAACCCTGGAAAGCTTAGCATCTCAAGAGCGTCCTTCAAGTCAAGGTTGATCCTGCCATACCCTTCGCGTTTCCATCCCAGCACCGCATTAGGGCCGATGGTCACAGAGCCGTCGATCATGCGGGTCAGATGTACGCCCAGAAACGGCAGTTCAGGATCCGGGATCGGATAGATCAGATGATTGACGATCCGATTATGTCGGGCTGGAAGCTGATAATACTCACCACGGAAAGGCACGATTTGAAAATCAATGTCGATGCCGATCATTATGGCTATTCGATCTGCTTCCAAACCGCTGCAGGCAACAAGATAGAGGGATTGGAACAATTCACCGCCCGCATGAACCTGTACCGCATCACTGTCTTCCTGAAGAGCAGTGACAGTTTTGCCGGTGAGTATCCGGCCGCCTTTGGCAACAAACATCTCCGCCATCAGGGAACAAATTTTAGAGTAATCTGTGATTCCTGTGGCAGGTACGAGGAGGGCTCCTGCTCCGGTAATTTGTGGTTCTTTTTCCCTGAGCTCTGTCTCGGTTAATCGATGGATTTCGATTCTATTTTGAACGCACCGGTTTTCCAGATCTGCCATACGTTCCAACTCAACCTCATCCGTGGCAACAAGAATTTTACCGCATTGCTCCACCGGCAGTCCATGTTCCCGGCAAAAAGAAAGAGTCGCGGCGGCACCACGTTTACAGAAGTCGGCCTTAAGGCTGCCCGACTGATAATAGACGCCTGCATGGATGACACCGGAGTTTCGACCTGTCTGGTGCTGAGCCAGGGTCTGTTCTTTTTCAAGCAATAAAATTGCAGCATCCGGGTATCGAATCTGGAGCTGCCAGGCTGTAGATATTCCTACGATCCCGCCACCGATCAGGATAAAATCATATTTTTTCATCATCTACCACCCAGTAAGAGGATTTTCTGTAATTTTCGATCTGTTGGGGATCCTGTTCAGGACAACAAAGAATACGCTATCCTACAGGAAGTGAAAAGCTATTTTCTCTTCGATGCTTTGTTGCCGGGAAACCGGGAATAGTAGTGATTTGAAATATATTGAAACAGCCTCGTAAATAAGTTAGGTTTTATTTCACCCGGTTGATGATGGTTTCATTACTAACACCCATGGAATGAGTTTCACAACGATGATACCCCTCCGAATCCCTTTCCCTCCAAATAGTACATGACATTCATATAAAGGTAAGATCATTATATCTATGGATATTCTATCAAAAAAAAATGGCTGGTTTTTAATTCTGAGCCTCCTCAGCTGCTGTCTGTATATTTTTCTTTTGAGTGAACGGGCTCATGTAGAGATTGAGATTGAGGTAAGTCAGGAAAGCTTTTTCAGGATTTTCTGGGCGGAGCCGGGGGGGCACTATTCTGAAAACAGGATGGTCGGAACTTTTATTCATCCCGACCGGGAAAAGTATGGTTTTTTTCTCACGGATCTCAGCAAGGTCGAACGGTTGCGAATTGATACACACCAGTATGCAGGAATAGCAACTCTAAAATCGATTAAAATTCATCAGCAGGGCTTTTTACCGATTATTCTCTCAGCACCCCCCGGCCTGGATTCTCTTATACCGTTTCAGCAAATTGAGGAGTACAGGATTGATGAGTCAGGTCTCTGGCTGCGTTCAGCCGCTAACGATCCCAGCTTCGAACTTGTCCCTGAGTTACATCCTGCTGCGATTGATAAGGCGGCATGGATCACTGAACTTACACTTGTCTTCCTGGCAGCCTGGTTTTTAATCTGGGGGTGCTCACTGCTCATTGTTAATTTTCGTTTTGTGCCGATGATGCTGTTCGGGGCATGGGCGCTGATCATTGTCATGGCTGTCCTGAGTGAACGTAATGTTCATCCTGACGAGTATGTGCATCTTGCAGCCATTGACTACTACCAGGACAACTGGCTGCCTCCACTGATCGAAGATGAATCAATTCGGGGAACCTTTAGTGTTTATGGTCATTCCCGGCTCAACAATCGTGAACTCTATTATCTGCTGGCCGGCAAATTTCAGCAGGCAGTCTCAGCATTTGAGCTGAAAGATTATCTTGCGAAGAGAAGCTTTAATGTGATCCTTTTTGGTCTTATAATGCTCTATACCATAAAACACAGGTGTGCCCGGCTTGTGGCACTTCCTCTGCTTCTCTCTCCTCAATTGTGGTACGTATTCAGTTACTGTAATTCAGATGCCTTTGCCCTTTTTCTCGCTTTCATCATTGGCTGTGAACTGGTCTGCCGCAGGAGTGTTTTCAATCGTTTTTTGGAGACTGAATCAGCCGGAAGGGTGCTTTTTTCGATGCTTTATCTGGGACCACTTCTCGGCGCTTTGTTTCTTTTGAAGAGAAATTATTATCCGCTGATCGCTTTTATCGCAGTTGTCATGTTTGTCAAAATAATCAGGAGCTCAAGTGGCGGGAAGAGGAGACAACTTATATTTCGGCTTACCTCTATCGTTGTTATCGGCCTGGCACTTTTTGGAGGCAGGATCGCTGCCGATTATTATGTTAATGGCTTTGACCGGCAGGCAAAGTTGATGTCGGCAAAACAGATGTATGCAAAGCATGGTTTTAAACCGGACAGCACTATCGAAGAAAGGCCTGGAACTTTGTTTTTGAAAAAACGGGGAGTAACGCTTAAATCCATCCTGGTAGACTATAATTGGCTTGAGCATACATTCAGGAGTGGATTTGGTCTCTACGGATATTTTACGATAACTGGTCCCGACATTTATTATAATCTGGTCAGGTGGGCGGTCGGCTTACTTGCACTCTTTCTTTTTCTTTCCATTTTCATACGGGGGGGGATCGACAACAGTAGTCTGGCTGTCACTGTGCTGCTGTTATCCTCAATTCTTGCTGCAGTCTCTTTGAATCGTTCATGGACGATGGACCTGCAGGCCCAGGGGCGGTATCTCTTTGTTATTATGCCGATGGTCGCAATCCTGTACGGTATAGCGAGGAAGGCTGTGGACAGAAACGTTTTGTCATTTGGTGTTTTTGTGCTGTATGGCTTGAGTGCATATTCGTTTATCTGTTATGGCCTGGTCAGGATTCCCAAAGTTCTGGTCATGTAATAGTTCCTCAGCTATATCATTATTGGCTGTTTTTTCACTTCATCGAGCTGGTTGTAAAGCTTGAGAAGATTACCATGGCTTGCTGAAATTTTCTGCCAGTTATCTGCAAATGTGAGTCCGGGAAATGTGATTTCGGCTGCAATTACTTTTTCAGCTTCACGGATCATCTCCTCTTTATAATAGAGTCTGAGCCCTTTGGAGTAGCTTGATATTTCCCCCTTTTGTAAAATGAAACCGAGGAGAGTGGCCAGAAGCCTGAAAAGGGTTTGACGGGGTTGTTTAAGGCCGCCATGGTCACAGCACCAGTTGCACCACTCATAAGCATCTTCATATCTCTGCAGGGCAAGATAGAGTAATGCTCTGAGTTCGCCGACAGAAAGCGAATACCATGCTGAATCCGGATCGAAAAGAACGCCGATAATATCCGAGATACGAGACTGGTCACCAAGATTCATTGACTCCACGGTTTCTAAAACACCGCTGAGCTCATCAGAGTCCAGGAGTGGAAGGTGCAGCAGTTGTCTGCGGATTGTTGAGCCGCTGTTCTTGTTATTCCAGATCAGGTCATCAACAGGATAAATTTCAGACATTCCGGGTACAATAATCCTGCAGACTGCCATACCGCAATGGGTGTAATCGGCAGTGTATATCCGGTAGCCGCAATTTTCGATGAGCGTTCGCAAAAGCAAATATTCTTTTTGAGTCGTACCTGAGAAATCCCATGGAGTAAAAGGGTAGTCGGGTTCGGTCTTGAACATATCCCAGGAGAGGAATCCATCTGAATTGATAAAGTGGCTTTCCAGATTAAAGCTGTCTGCTGCAACTGGCAGTTCATGAACCGGAGGGCTAAAAGAACCGAGCTGGTCGAGTTGTCGGCCCTGCAGCAATTCAGTCAGGGTTCGTTCGATTGCAGTTTCAAAACGGTAGCTTGCCCCAAAGGCAGCGTATGCGCCGCCGCTTGCCGGGTGAGCTAAAAGTACACAGATAACAGGAAATTTACCACCCAGAGAGCAGTCCTTGACCATGACCATCATATTATGCTTTGAAAGTTCGCTGAGGATGGAATTGATTTTCGGGTATCTTTTGAATACAGCCGGGGGGATATCCGGTAAGGCTATACCTTTGGCAATGACATGGTTTTTAACATATCTTTCAATTATTTCGGAAAGCGCCTGGGAGTAGCATTCACTCCTGCTGTTTCCCGCAGCCATACCATTACTTACATAGAGATTATTGAGGATACTGACGGGGAAATAGATAATTTTCCCTGAACTGATATCTGTGAAAGGCAGACTGCAGATTCCCCTGTCTGACGGATTGCTGTTAAGGTCAAATAAGTGACTGCATCGCAATTCATTGTCAGGATCATAGAATTGGAGCAGGTCACTGTTTAAGAGTTTCAACCCCTCTGGGGAATTGAGGGGAATACGATCTTCGGTTTCTACAGGAAACCATTTTTCGCCGGGATAGAATAGAAAAGAGGTTTTTCTGTTCTCATTTCCTAAATAATAATCGGAAAAGAAAAAATTGGTGGAGAGTCGCTCCAGATATTCACCTAAAGCACTTGCAAGAGATGCCTGTTTTGATGTTCCTTTGCCATTCGTATAAAGGTGTTCACATTCTTTAGACCGAAGATGAACAGACCAGCAATTTGGCGCAGGATTTAACCAGGATGCAGGCTCAGCGGCAAAACCGATCCTGTCAAGCAGGTCCGTTGCCCTGGCAATTGTCTCTACAAGGGGTGCATCTTTGCCGGCAGGAAGAGTTTGAGGGGCCATAGTTTTTTACGGCGGTATCCTATATGGTGCCAGCCGCTCTTAGAGAATCAGCCAGAATCTCCACAACATATCGTGCTTTTTCGGGTGATTCATGCTGCAAAAGGTTGTCCTGGATATGCATAACACAGGTGGGGCAGGCCGTGGCAACAAAGTCAACACCGGCATCCTGGATATTTTTTACTTTATGGTTATTGATTTTTATTGCAGTGTCGTAATGAGTAATACAATAACTTCCTGCGCTTCCGCAACAGACATCAGCATCTTTCATTTCTTTAAAATCGATTCCCGGTATCTTTTTCAGCAAATTGCGGGGCTGCTGAATTATTCCCTGGCCGCGACCCAGATGGCAGGGATCATGGTAGGAAACTTTGTACGGCAGATTACCCAGCTCTTCATTTTTTATATCTATATTTTTCTCTATGAATTCATTAATATCAAACACCTTCCCGGTAAAATCATCAAGCTCACTGCTGTCCTCAATAAAGAGTTTGATCTCCTTTTTTAATGCCATGCCGCATGATGAGCAGGCGACCACAATAGCATCGAGATTGTATTGTCGGAAAAGATTAAAATTGTGCTCCATAAGCTTTTTGGCACCTTCATAATCACCATTGGCTAGTACCGGAGTGCCGTTACACTTCTGTTTTTTTGGAATGACAACCTCATATCCATAGCCTGCAAGAATGTCCACCACCGATTTAACAACATTGGGGTAGATGAGATTTCCTGCACATCCGGTAAAGTAACCGATTCGTTTTTTCAAAGGATTTTTTTTGGGTGGGATCACTTCAGGATAGAGGCTCTGACCACTGCGCAGGGCCATTGTCGGGAAAAAACGCCGTTTTGAAAAGCCGAAAAGGGGAAAGAGATGTCGAACGGGATTCCTGGGTCCAATGCCGAAAAGGGCTCTCTGGGTGATACCAACTATCTTTGCAGCAAGGGTAATGGGCCATTTCCTCCAGATTAGCTGACGGAAGATAAGTGCCTTGAAAAAACCGAGACCTTCCTGGGTGGTGATATACCAGCGAAGCCTGAGAACCACATGTTCAGGGCTGACACCAGCCGGACAGTTTGCTGAACATGTTTTACAGTTCAAACATTCATTAACGGCATCTTTAACCCGTTGGGTAATTTGCAGGTCCCCTGATACAATCTTTTCTGCGAGTTTATTTTTCCCCCGGGCAACATAGATTTCATTACCCAGCTCTTTGAAGACGGGGCACACACTTCGGCATTTCCCGCACTGCATGCATTTCTGGAACTCCCTGGCAGCTTCCAGTAAGTGTGTCTCTGCCTGTTGTTGTGTTTGACTTTGAGTATTCATACGGGGTGTTGAGAGAGTTTTAAATGTAGTTTAAGCCATATCAAACATTTTTCCGGGATTGAGAAGGTTTTCCGGGTCAAGTGTCTTTTTAATGTTTTGCAGCAGCCTGATACCTTCAGCACCAATCTGGTTTTCAAGAAAAGGTTTTTTTTCAACACCGATACCGTGCTCACCGGAAATTGTTCCTTCAAGATCTATTGCAAGTTGGAAAAGCTCTGAAACAGCTTTTTCGGTACGGGCCATTTCATCTTTATCCTTCATGTCAATCAGGAAGGTGGGATGTAGATTGCCGTCTCCGGCATGGCCGAAAATGCCGACCTGAAGGTCGTATTTTGTTGCAATATTGACAATGCCACTTACCATCTCAGGTAATTTAGACCGCATAACAGTGGCATCTTCCAGGATGAGGTTTGGTTTTACGTTGGCAAGAGCATTAAGGGCAATTCGGCGACCGGCAAAGAGCAAATCCCGCTCAACCATATCCCTTGCCCGGGAAAACCTCAGGACATTATTTTTACTGACAGCCTCTTCAACTTTTGCCATTTCATTGACAGCAGAGTTTTTTTCTCCATCAGTTTCAATCAGCAATACGGCTTCCGCATCACGGGGGAGACCACAGTCTTTGAAGTTCTGGATAGCATTGATGGTAATGTTGTCCATAAATTCCATGGTGGATGGGGTAACACCGGCAGCAATGATATCGGAAACTGATTGTGCTGCATCCTTCAGGCTGTCAAAAATCGCCAAAGCAGATTCGTGATGCTGGGGGATCGGCAGTAGTGCAAGTGTTACCTCTGTCATGATACCAAGCAGCCCTTCACTGCCGACGAAAATCCCCTCCATATTAAAACCGGCGACATGTTTGACACATTTGTTGCCCAGGGTGACGATATCCCCCCGGGGCAGAACCACCTTCATCATTTTTACGTAATCTTTGGTGACCCCGTACTTCAAGCCACGCAGTCCCCCTGCATTCTCAGCAACATTGCCGCCTATGGTGGAGAAAGTGACGCTGCCTGGATCAGGAGGGTAGAAGAGGTTTGCCTCGACGGCAATAGAATCGATATCTGAGGTGGTCAGGCCGGCTTCGACGGTTATAAGACGGTTTGCCGGATCAAAATCTATAACATTCTGCATCTTGTCCATCGACAGCACAATACCTTTTTTCAGCGGAACGGATCCACCGGAAAGCCCACTGCCCTGGCCACGGGGAGTAACAGGAATATGCTCCCGATAAGCAAGCTTCATCAACTCACTGATCTGTTCAGTGGTTGTTGCAAAGACAACAGCTTCAGGTTCGGTTTCTGCATGGGACGCATCATAGCTGTATGCTATCATGTCTTCCGGTTCTGTCAGTACCTGTTCTTTACCGAAAATTGTGATTAATTCATCAATATGGCTTTTTTTCATGTTTCCACTCCATGGCAAATTAAGCAGCGTTGTCTGAATATCTAAAAAACATCTCCTGGCAACACATCCTCCGAATTCCTTTTCGTCCGGATAGTACACCACTTTCATAAAAAATAGTGCAATTTAATTAATGGTAGCACCAATTTTAAAAGATACCAATTGTTCTGTCAAGTGGTTTGTGATTTGCTGTATATAAAAGGTGAACAACGTATACATCCTCCAGGAGTCAGAACCTTCTAACAGATAAAAGGCATTTTGGTACTACCAATTTATGGCAGGCTTGAAAAGCAATGATAAACATATGGTTTTGAATAGAAATATCTAGTATATTGTCCTCCCGTCAATGGTGGTTTTTTACGACGCCATCAGTTTTTGAAAAGTAAGGTTGGGATTATTCGGCGTTAACTTCTGAGGTTCTGTTGTAATGGGAAAGTGTAAAAATCATCCACAGGTGGAAAGTGTTTATCATTGTTCGAAACATCAGCATTATCTTTGTACAGAGTGCCTGAAATGTTCTGATCCTGAAATATATTGTAAATTCCGTTCTTCCTGTGTCATTAACTTCCTGGAAAAAGAGGAGAAAATTAAGGTGAAGGTCTGAATATCTCCTGAAAAAAGATGAGGTGGTTGCACCAAAAATAGAGTGCTCTGAAGTCGTCGGCTGTGGTATCAAAATCAGTGATACCTTTCCAAAGAAAAAGGAATGTTTGTTCGGTGACTAAGTCATGTACTTATAGAGTGCATTTGTCAATTACAAGTTGTAAGCAAAATTATTTGTGATATATTTAGCTGTTGTTTATGTGTTGTTCGTACTGTTTTGAAGAGTATCTTTTTATCTTACCGTATTGATAAGACAAGGTTATATCTGTAATTCGGCATGATAACTAGGTGTTCTGTAAGGTTATGTTGTTGGTTTAATTAAAGAAAAATATTAAATCCTTCAGGTAGAAAGGAACGTTGTATGGCCGATTGCAGCATTAAATTTCTCCCCCATGAAAGAACTATCAGTGTACCTGCGGGCGAGAGTCTTCTCCGGGCGGCACTTGAAGCCGGTGTTCATATAAATGCCTCCTGTGGTGGAGAAGGGGTTTGCGGCAAATGTAGAGTGTTGGTGGAGGAGGGAGAGGTTTCTGAAGGATTGTCTGAGAGGTTGAGCCGGGAAGATATCGAAAAAGGATATCGGTTGGCCTGTCTGACGAAAATATCTGAAGATGTGACAATTCGAATTCCTGTTGAATCCGGGGTTGACAAGAGTGTCATGCATTTGCAGGTCACTCCCCGGAGAACTGCAATTATTCAACATCCTGATTTTGAGAGCCTGAAGGAAGAAGGTCTTTTTATCTCTCCCGTTGAAAAAATTTATCTTGAGCTGCCCCCACCTGGCCCGCAGAATAATATGCCTGATGTGACCAGGCTCGTTGAATATCTCAAACTTGAAGCCAACGAACATAAACTTGAGCTTACCCTGCCGGTTATCCGGAAGTTGTCTAAAATTCTGCGGGATTACGATTTCAAGCTCACTCTCACTCTGGTTCGTCCGGTAAGAGATGGCGGCAAAACCCTTATCCTCGATATACAGGGTGGGGATGTCACCGGCGAAAATTATGCTGTTGCCCTTGATATCGGTACAACTACAATCTATGGCCAGCTCATTGATCTCAGTACCGGGGAATGCCTTGGTGAGGCTGGGGATTTCAATGGACAGATCAGCTACGGAGAAGATGTTATTACCCGCCTTATCTATGCTGAAAAGCAGGGCGGTCTTGATAAGCTTCAGGAAGTTGTGGTTGCCACTATTAATGGTGTGCTTGAGAGAATTGTAAAACAATCAAAGGTGGACAGAGAAAACATTGCAACTATAACGTTGTCTGGCAACACCACAATGACCCAACTGCTTCTCTCCATTGACCCCAGTAATATCCGTCGTGCTCCCTACGTCCCGACAGCAACACTCTACCCACCTTTCAGGGCATCACTTATTGGTATAGCAATCAATGACCACGCACTTGCACTTGTCTATCCACAGGTGTCCAGCTTCGTCGGGGGAGATATTGTTGCCGGTGTGATGGGGTCAGGAATGTATATGAATGAAGAGCTGACTCTTTTTCTTGATATCGGTACCAATGCCGAGTTGGTGGTTGGTAATAAAGACTGGCTCGCCTGTACCGCCTGCTCAGCCGGTCCGGCATTTGAGGGTGGTGGAATAGAGTTTGGTATGCGTGCGGCCAAGGGTGCTATAGAGGATTTTTCCATTGACCCCGTGTCGTTTGAGCCGATGATTTTTACCATTGGAGATGTCAGACCAAAGGGTATTTGTGGATCGGGTTTGATTACGATGACTGCGGTCATGTTTGAAATGGGTGTAATCAATAATAATGGCAAGTTTAATCGGGAACTTGATACCTCAAGGATACGAAAGAGAAATGATGTCTGGGAATATGTGCTGGCATGGAAGGATGATACTCAAATTGATCGCGATATCGCTTTGACTGAGCCGGATATTGACAATTTAATCCGTGCCAAAGGGGCTATTTACAGCGGCTGTATGACACTTCTTGAAGAAGTTGGTCTTTCCCTTGATATGGTGGAGCATATCATTCTTGCCGGTGGATTCGGCAGCTATATTGATCTTGAAAAGGCGATGACAATAGGGCTTTTGCCGGAAATTGACCCTGATCGCGTTACATTCATAGGCAATGGATCCCTTATGGGAGCTCGAATGAGTTCTTTAACAAACAGGATTCGCAAAGATGTTGTTGAAGTAACAAAGAGGATGACCAACTTTGAGCTTTCCGAGACGCCCTCATATATGGACAATTATGTTGCTGCAATGTTTTTACCCCATACGGAAATTGAAAATTTTCCAAAACTAAAAGAACGTATGGAGGCAAGAAAGAAACAGCTGGAATTGATTGGTGCATAGATTAGAACAGTGTGTTCAGAGAGAAGATAAAAAAACGGAATTTTTGTAGTTTTGCAGTCTCTTAATATAAGCTAATGTCGAAAAGGGGAGGTTGTTGACTGATAGCAACCTCCAGTAGAAAAATTATTCACCAGTAAGGAGGCAAAAGTGGGATTTGAAATCAAGAAGGAATCCTATACCGGCGGCATCAAGGAAATTTCCATAGGCAAAGGGGACTCTGCCATTACCGTGGGAGGTGAGACATGTTATCCTTTTTATACCTTTGAAGGAGACATGCCTAATAAACCGATTATTGCCATGGAAATCTGGGATATGGAGCCGGAAGAGTGGCCGGAGGCGGTACTGGCCCATTTCAAAGATGTTGTTTCAGACCCTGCAGCCTGGGCCAAAAAGTGTGTGGATGATTTTGGTGCAGATGCCATTGTAATCCAACTCAAAAGTATCGATCCAAACGATAAGGATGCAAGTCCTGAATCGGCGGCTGAGACCGTTAGTAATGTTCTGGCGGCAGTCAGTGTTCCTGTAATTGTCTGGGGTTGTGCCAATCCCGATAAGGATGAGGAAGTGCTCAAGGTAATCGCAGAAAAGTGCCAGGGCAGTAACTTGGTACTTGGACCTGTCGAAGAGAAGAATTATAAGGGAATTGGTGCTGCAGCCATGGGCTATGGGCATACTCTTATCTCTTCATCACCTATTGATGTCAACCTGGCAAAGCAGGTTAATATTCTTCTTGAAAATCTTGGCATGCCTATGGATAGAATCCTGGTGGATCCAACCACCGGTGGTCTCGGGTATGGTCTGGAATATTCCTACTCTGTTATGGAAAGACTGAGTATGGCTTCCATGATGCAGGGTGATGATAAACTGCAGTTCCCGATGATAAATAACCTTGGTAATGAAGTCTGGAAGTGTAAAGAAGCCAAGCAAACTGTTGAAGAGGCACCACTCCTTGGTGATCCTGAAAAACGTGGCATCATGATGGAAGCGGTTGGTGCTGTTTCCTACCTGATGAGCGGCTCTGACATTCTCATTATGCGTCATCCTGAAGCTATTCGTCTCACCAAAGAATTTATTAATGCTATTACTGATGGGGGTTCTGTAATGGAATCTCAGGCAATTAACAAGATTCTTGGAGATGTTGATGTTGATTTTGCGGCACTCGCACCTGAGCTGGACCTGACCATAAAAGAAGAAGAGAAAAAAGCTGCTCATGCCAAAAAAGCAGCTCCCGCTAAAAAGGCTGCTCCTGCCAAAAAAGCGGCTCCAAAAGCTGAAGCAGCACCTGCCAAGGAAGAGGCTAAAGTTGAGGCCAAGCCTGAGCCGGTAGCGGATCCTGCAGCGCAAGCCAAAGCAGATGCGGAAGCTAAGGCAGCAGCGGAAGCTAAAGCAGCAGCAGATGCAAAAGCAAAAACTGAGGCGGAGGCTAAGGCTAAGGCAGATGGGGAAGCTAAAGAGAAGGCTGATGCTGAAGCCAAAGTGAAAGCCGAAGCGGATGCTTTGAAAGCAGATGCGGCGAAGCGTGAAGAAGAAGCGGCGGCTCTTAAGGAAGCGCGGGCTAAGGCACATGTGGCTCCAGTCAGAGAAGAAACTGGAGATGAAATAGAAGTTCCGGTTACAGCATCGGCAGTACAGCTGGACCAGCAGGAAAAAATCCTGCAGATGTTAAATTATATGCATAAGAGAATTTAATAAGGATATCAATTAATAGACCAAGATTGGTTTGTTCTGGATAATTAATTGATACTCCATAAATATTTACTGAGGAGGAACCTCAAATGGCAGATGCAACAAAAGAAAAACCAGTAAAAGCTCGTAAAATTGCTGACCCGATGGAAGCTACCATTGAACCGGCAACCAGGCAGATGATGGCCAGAGCAGCAGAACTTGATATCGAGACTGTTTTCGATCGTGCAGTAACCATGAAGCCCTGTGCTATTGGCCTGCAGGGGATCTGCTGTAAGATCTGTGCCATGGGACCATGTCGTCTTCCTTTGCCTAAAGGCGGCATTGAAGGAGAAGATATGAGAAAAGGTCTTTGTGGAGCCACTGCAAATACCATCTGTGCCCGTAACTGGGTAAGGATGATAGCAGGTGGTGCTGCTGCTCACTCCGATCACGGTCGTGGCGTTGCTGAAACTTTTTTGGCCGCTGCCAGGAAAGAAACAAAGGATTATAAAGTTAAGGATCCGGCCAGGCTCATCCAGATCGCACCATATTTTGATGTTGCCATAACTGTTGAAGAAGATGGTGTTACCAAAGACAGAGAAATTGATGAAATCGCTCTGGAGGTTGCGGAAAAAGCAGTTCGCGAGTGGGGTAAGCCTGAATTAACAGTGAACTATATTAAAAGAGCACCGAAACCTCTGCAGGAAAAATGGGAAAAGCAGGGTGTAATACCGAGAAATGTTGATAGAGAGATTGTGGAATGTATGCACAGGACCCTTATGGGCGTTGATCAGGATTACAAGAACCTTATGAAGCAGGGTACCCGTACGGCACTGGCCGATGGCTGGTGTGGATCAATGATAGGTACAGATCTTCAGGATGTTATGTTTGGAAGTCCTTCTCCTCTGCAGGCCGAGTCTAATCTTGGCGTTATGAAAGAAGATCATGTCAATATTATAGTTCATGGACATGAGCCGCTTCTCTCAGAGATGATTATTGCCTCCGCTCAGTCCCAGGAAATGATCGATTATGCTAAAGAAAAAGGAGCAAAAGGTATCCAGTTAGCCGGTATCTGCTGTACTGCAAATGAGATGTTGCAGCGTCATGGCGTACCACCGGCAGGAAACTTTCTACAGCAGGAATTTGCCATTATTACCGGTGCCTGTGAGGCCATGGTTGTTGATGTTCAGTGTATTATGCAGAACCTTGCAAATGTAGCAAAATGTTTTCATACAAAACTGATCACCACCCATCCTATCGCAAAGATGGAACAGGACAATGTTATTCATATTGAGTTTGATGAACACTATGCCAGCGAAGATGCGAAGCGTATCGTTAAAATGGCGATTGACAACTTTGAAAATCGTGGTGCCGAAGTAATGATCCCGAGGCATAAGGGTACTCAGGTTGCAGGTTTTGGTGTCGAGTCTATTAAGTATCATCTTGGTGGTTCGTTCCGTGGCAACTGGTACACCCTGAATGACAACATTATTAATGGTCGTATTCGCGGGGTTGCCGGGGTTGTTGGTTGTAACAACGCCCGTACAAAGCATAATGAAGAGCATATCACCCTTATAAAAGAGTTGTTGAAAAACGACGTACTTGTTGTGGTAACCGGCTGCAGCGCTATCGCTGCCGGTATCCATGGATTGCTTACTCCCGAGTCTGCTGCAGTTTATTGTGGTCCGGGTCTTGCCGAGGTTTGTGAGACCGTTGGTATCCCACCTGTTCTTCATGTCGGCTCCTGTGTTGATAACAGCCGAATTCTTTTAGCTCTGACCGAGATGGTTAAAGCTGGAGGTCTTGGTGACGATATCTCTGATCTGCCAGGCGCCGGTAGTGCACCTGAGTGGATGAGTGAAAAGGCAATCGCCATTGGCCAGTATTTTGTCGCCTCCGGTGTCTATACAGTATTCGGCTACCATCTGCCTATTGAGGGTGCCCCTGTATTCAAGGATCATCTCTATAAAGATATGGAAGAAATGTATGGCGGAATGTGGGATTGTGAACCGGATCCGATCAAACATGCCCATCTGATGATTGCCCATATCGATAAGAAACGAAAAGCACTGGGTATAGATAAGGCCCGTGACAGAGTTCTTATGGATATGGCTGACAGACAAGCCCTGGAAATGGAATAAATTATATAACCTAACGGTTGCCTTGGAGGATCAGGAGTTGACAAGACTCCAGGAATACAGTTTTTCAAGGCAGCCTAAAGAATATACGTTATTATAAATCCTTAGAATAGGAGTAAAGCATGTCGAAATTAGTAGCATTTGCGGCCATACAGGGCGGGTATAAGGTTGTATCCCAGGTAGAAGGTGAGCTTGAAAGAGCACTTCAATCCCAGGATGCCAGCACAAAAATTGGATTTCCAAATACTACATACTATCTTCCGGTTATCTATTCTCTGACCGGCATGAAGTGCGAGACCCTTGAAGATCTGAAGAAGCCTCTTGAGTTTGCCCGTGGGCTCTTGCCACCCCATGTCAAAGGTGCAAATCATCTGCCTTTTCTCGGACCACTTCTTGATGCGGGTATGGCAGGTATTTTTGCTTATGAAGTTAAGGAGGCCCTGCGCATTCTGGCGGAGCCTGATTTCTATATTCCAACTGAAGATCCTGATATTGAAGCAGGAAAAATATGGGTCGGACCCGCTGATGATACCATCCTGAGAAAGCGTGGTGTCGAGTTTGTTGATGGTTCAGCGCCCGGTTTTGCAGCAATTGTCGGAGCTGCACCAAATCCTGAAATCGCCAAGATGATCGTGGAAGATTATCAAAAGAAGAGTCTCTATATCTTCTGTGCAGCCAACCATAATGGCAAGACCCTTATTGAGCAGTGTCTTGAGGCTGGGATGCAGGTTGGCTGGAATACCAGGATCGTCCCCTTTGGTCCTGACATTTCATCTGCAGTTTTTGCCCTCGGCTTTGCAAACAGGGCAGCTATGGCTTTTGGTGGTGTTCAGCCAGGGGATTATCGCAAGATGTTGATGTATAACAAGAATCGAATTTTTGCTTTCGTCAATGCCCTTGGTGATGTCGGAACAGAATGGGCAGTTGCTGCTGCCGGTTGTGTCAACTGGGGCTTTCCAACCCTCGCTGACACTGATATTCCTGAGATTCTTCCTACAGGTATCTGTACTTATGAGCATGTTGTTGCCAATGTGCCCCATGATGAGATCTGTCAGAAGTCCGTTGAGGTTCGTGGTCTGAAGATCAATATTACAGAAATTGATATCCCTAACGCTTTTGGTCCTGCATTTGAGGGTGAGCGTGTTCGTGGTGCAGATCTTTTTGGCCAGATGGGTGGTGGTAAAACCCAGTGTACTGAGCTTGTAAAGATGGCGGAAATGAACGATATTGAAGATGGCAAGGTTACTGTTGTCGGTCCTGATATTGGAGATATGAAAGAAGGTGACGTTCTGCCTCTCGGTATTTCAGTCAAAATTGCTGGTCGTGAGTTTCAGATCGATTTTGAGCCTATTATGGAACGTCAGATTCATCATCTGATCAACTATATTCAGGGTGTCATGCATATCGGCCAGCGGGATATCGCCTGGATACGTATCGCCAAAGCAGCGGTTGATAAAGGATTTACCCTGAAAGATATCGGTGTTGTTCTGCATGCGAAATTCCATCAGGATTTCCAGAAAATTGTGGATAAGGTTGAGGTTGTACTCTATACCAAGAAGGAAGATGTGGATAAACTGACGGCACAGGCTCGAGCAGAGTATGTTACTCGTGATTCCCGTGTTGATAATATGACAGATGAAGATGTTGAAACTTTTTATTCATGCAGTCTCTGCCAGTCTTTTGCTCCCAGTCATGTCTGTACTGTAAGTCCTGAGAGAACCGGACTTTGCGGCGCTTATAACTGGATGGATTGCAAAGCTGCCTTTGAGATAAATCCTGTCGGCCCGAATCAGCCTATTGAGAAGGGTGAAGTTCTTGATCCAAAGCTTGGCAGGTTTAAAGGTGTAGACGAGTTTATTAAAATCGCTTCCAAGGGAGCCGTAGATTATTATAACTTCTATTCCATGGTTGAAGCTCCAATGACCACCTGTGGTTGTTGTGAGTGTATCGCTGCCATGCTGCCCAGTTGTAACGGTGTTATGACTGTTGGTCGTGACTATGCCGGTGAGACGCCATCCGGCATGAAGTTTACCACCCTTGCAGGTGTGATGGGTGGCGGGCTGGCTTCACCTGGTTTTGTCGGTCACTCCAAGTTTAATATCACTCAGAAGAAATTTATTCTTGGTGATGGTGGTTTGTTGCGTATGGTCTGGATGCCGAAGGTCGTTAAAGATGAGATTCGAGACAGGCTGAATGCAAGGGGTGCTGAAATGGGTGTTGATAATTTCGCTGATCTGATTGCCGATGAAACTGTCGGAGTCACTGAAGAGGAAATTCTGCCCTGGCTCGAAGAGAAGGGGCATCCTGCACTGAACATGGATCCGCTTATCGGTTAAAAAGCGCTGGAAAGTGCATGGTCGTGATTTCGTCACTGATCATGCACTCAGTCTTTGAAATAGAAACAAGGAGACAACAGAAATGGCGTTAACAGGAATACAAATATTCAAACTCCTGCCTAAGACCAACTGCAAGGAGTGCGGGGTTCCAACCTGCCTGGCTTTTGCAATGAATCTTGCATCGGGAAAGGCAGAACTGGACGCATGTCCTTATGTATCAGATGAAGCAAGGGAACAGCTTGCTGAGGCTTCTGCACCTCCAATTCGTCCGGTAGCTGTAGGTAAGGGAGTGCGTGAGGCAAAGACCGGTGGGGAAACCGTTCTTTACAGGCATGAAAAGACATTTTTCAATCCTACTCTTTTTGCAGGTATTATTACCTCAGATACACCGGCTGATGAGGTCGAATCTAAACTGAAAGCCTGGAACAGTTTGCAGTATGAACGTGTAGGCTTGAATTTACGTCCAGAGCTTGCGGCCCTGAAAGATGTGACTGGTGACAGCGTTGCTTTTGCTGCTCTTGCAAAACTTATCGCTGAAACTTCTGAGTTTAATCTTGTTCTTATGAGTGATAAGGAAGATGTTATCAGCGCGGCCGTTGCTACCGCTGGGTTTAAACGTCCTCTGATTTATGCGGCAACCGAAGCAAACGCGGATGCTTTTGGTCAGATTGCTCTTGATAATGATCTGCCTCTTGCTGTAAAGGCCGATTCTATTGACGGGCTAATTGCTCTTACTGACAAGCTTACCGGTATGGGCTTGAAGGACCTGGTACTTGACTCCGGATCAAGAGATCTAAAGCAGTGCCTGGAGGATCAGGTTGCTCTGCGCCGTGCCCCATTGAAAGACGGTAATAAGTCTCTTGGCTTTCCAACAATTACCTTTCCGTGCGAGATGGCATCCAATATTGATATGGAGGCCCTTGTCGCCGGAATGTTTGTTGCCAAGTATGGCGGTATCGTCGTTCTTTCTGACCTGACGACTGAGGTCATTTTTCCTCTGCTGCTTGAGCGGTTGAATATTTTTACCGATCCACAGAGACCTATGACTGTAACTGAAGGAATTTTCGAGATCGGTACTCCCGATGAAAATTCACCTGTTATGGTAACAACCAACTTTGCCCTCACTTATTTTATCGTTTCAGGTGAAATTGAGGCAAGTAAGGTGTCATCATGGCTGTTGATTAAGGATTCTGAAGGACTTTCAGTTCTTACAGCCTGGGCTGCCGGAAAGTTTGGCGGCGATGATGTTGGTCTGTTTGTGAAGAAATGCGGTATCATGGATAAGGTAAAGCATACCGAATTGATAATACCCGGATATGCCGCAGCTATCGCTGGTGATGTTGAAGAAGAGCTGCCTGGCTGGACCATAACTGTTGGCCCGAGAGAGTCCGCGCATCTTGCCGGATTCTTGAAGTTAAGGTAATCCTTAGACTCTTTGTCAACTTATCCAGCTGCTCCTTGTTTAAAGGCTGGAGAGAAAGGATATAGTAGCGTAATCATGGGTGATTGTACCCGTGGTTACGCTGAATTTATGGTACTGTGATACTAATGAACCCCATTGAGTTAAAGGAGAAAAACTATGATTCTTTTTGGTGAAAGCCTTAATGTCATTTCCACGGTAATTGGTAAGGCATACAAGGAACGCGATGCTAAACCAATTCAAACGGAATGTCTTGAGCAGCAGAAACTGGGTATGGATTATATTGATATTAATCTTGGCCCGGCAAAAAAAGACGGGCATGAGTTGATGCCATGGGTGTGTGAGGTTGTCCAGGAAGTCGTCCCTGATATTCCGCTGCTTCTCGATACTTCCAATATTAAGGCGATTGAAGAGGGACTCAAAGTACTGAAGCCCGCAAGCAAGCCGCATATTGTCAATTCTATTATGGCAAGGCCGGAACGCTATGAGGCCATGCTGCCGATTGCCGCCCAGTATGATGCAGATATTGTCGCTCTTATGTGGGGACCGGATGGTTTGCCCCGGGATGAGAACGAGCGTGCTGCACTCTGTGTTGAGCTGCTTTATGCTGCCAATGAAGCTGGAATCCCCAATGAGAAGATCTGGGTTGATGGTATTGTCACACCTGTCAACATTCAGCAGGCCCAGTTAGTCTCTCTGCTTAATTTCCAGATGATGCTTGAGGATATGGCCCCTGGTTCAATGAGCACATGCGGACTTTCTAATATTTCAAATGGTCCTCCTGTTGAACTTCGTCCCATACTCAATAACACCTATATGGTTATGCTTGAGCGTTATGGAATGAAGGCAGTAATTTCTGATCCTCTTGATACCGAACTTACCGATGTTGCCAAGGGAAGACGACCGGACATCGTGGATGCCGTTCATCAGGCCATGGATGGAACTGCTGATCCTGCCTCCATGTCAAAGGAACTGGGGGATTATGTGAAAACCGTTAAAGTAATTATGGGTGAAACTCTGTTCTCTGATTCTTATCTTGAGATTTAAGAATATGAAATAGAAGTTGTGAGTGCTCTTTGGTAGTTTAAACCCCATTCCGTCTGGAATGGGGTTTTTTTTATTTGAAAGATGTTTATCTATGTAGTGAGTCACAGTTATTAAACCCGGTGAACGGGATAAGTACCTTGAAAGTATATGTGATCACTTAATTCCAAAATACACTCCTCAGTTTCTCGTTCATTGAGGTTAATTTTTAAGAAAGAGATTTATTATGGCTAAGGCTGGTAAAAATGAAGGAAAAGGCTGGGTCTATGTATTTGTCCGTGATCCCGGCTCTGATGAGAGTTTTCTTGGATTGTATAATGAAAGTGAGGATCTGAATCTTATCCCGACATTCAGAAGTAAGGAAGATGCGAATGACTGCTTTTTGTCACTTCCCCGGGAAAAAGGGAAAAAATATGAACTCCAGGCAATCCATATTGATGAGCTGAATGAGGATGCAACAAAAAATGGTTTTGTTGTTGCCATGGTAGATAATGAAGGAAAAATTATTAAGGAGTGAGAAATTGAGTTTGAAAATAGCAATTGGCGGCAAAGGTGGGGTAGGGAAAACTACCATAACTTCACTTTTAGCCAGGAGTCTTGCCGCTAACAAGGAAAACAAGGTCATTGCAATTGATGCTGATCCGGTAGCCAATCTTGCTGCCGGCCTTGGCATCCCTGAAGATCAGCCCATTACCCCCATATCTGAATTAAAAGATCTAATTGCTGAAAGAACAGGAGCACAGCCGGGCACAATGGGGGGTTTTTTTACCCTCAATCCCAAAGTTGACGATATTCCGGAAAGGTTTTCTCTGGAGAAGGATGGAGTCAAGCTCTTGGTTATGGGGACAGTACAGAGTGGCGGATCTGGTTGTATCTGTCCAGAAAGTACGATCCTGAAAGCTTTGATGAATCATCTTGTCCTCTACAGGGATGATATTGTTGTGATGGATATGGAGGCGGGAGTTGAACATCTCGGAAGAGCTACTTCATCATCTGTTGATGCACTTATTATTGTAGTTAATCCAGGATCCAGAAGCAGGGTTGCGGCGGACAGAATCAGAAAGCTGGGGAGGGACATAGGTATTAAAAATATTCTGGTTCTTGGCAATCGGGTGAAGGATGCTGAAGATGAAAAACTGATTAGGGAGTCCCTTCCCGATTTTGATATTCTCGGGTTCCTACCAGAACATGAAGAAATTGTCAGTGCAGATAGAGGTGGTGTTCGACCTTTTGTGACAGTTGATGATATTCCAGCAGAAGTTTTTGAAATAGTGGATAAGCTTGAGAATATGAAGACTGAGAGTTGATCACGTATGATATGATACTATTTAACGGCAGATACAGTTGGGACGGCACTAAAAAGGATGGACGATTTCCAATTACCTGGTTCCCTGGTGCCTATGATTTGAAAATCTTCGACCGCACTAATGAAAAAAGTGGAATTAAGCATCTGAAACCATATATCTGTGTCTATTCAGAGACGGGAGAAGGGCAGTCTATTTCGGTTAATCCGGAAAAATTCGCCAAAGAGATATGTTATGAATTTTCCTTAGATATTGAAAAGGTTCTCTGGGTTGAAGATCTGCTTTCTGAAAAAGACAGATACAACGTTATTATGTTCAACAGATCTGGCAGGCTGAGTGATACTGTTTTCTATAAGACCGTTAAAAGGAAAGCTTTTGCAGCAGAAATAAAACAAATTGAACAAGGGATGGCGGAGGCGAAAGAGTCGTAACGTTGTAACCGGGTCAGAATGGCAATAGAAAAAGAGCAGATAAAAAAGAAGTTGCAGGAACTTGAAGAGGCAATCGCAGAAACCAGGAAAAGATTGCCCGCACATTCAGTGAAACCAGCTGTGATGATGGATCTTCTTGATCTCGAAGATGAGAGGGACGAGCTCATGGCAAAGCTATCGCAATAAGAGTACACCTATGGAAATATCCCCTGTTTTCGCACAAACATATCAGCATTATCTGGAGCAGATTAATCAGATTGATTTTCTTTCTAAGGCAGAAATGCTTGGGCTTGAAAGGGATGGAGATACTCTGAAAATTCCACTCTATGATAAAATATATACCTTTTCTACCGAAGGGTTGAGAGAAAAAAACGAGAAAGAGATAACACCTGCTGTCCAGGTAATGATTTGTAAGTATATTCTTACACGTTCAGCTGGTGCGCCGGTTATTGAAGACAAGTTGGTGACATATAGAGAGTTTAAAGATTCCGGCCCACTCACTTCATATTTCACAACAAATACCAATAAAATTCTTGAAACAACCTTTTCCGGCAATCTGCCGCTCCTGAAAGAAAAATCCTTTTTGATCGGCGGAGAGTTGCTGAGTTCTGATATGTATGATCTTTCCCTGCGGTACTACGCTTTCCCGAAGATTTCCGTGATTGTAAATTTTAACGACAGTGATGATCTTTTCCCTGCAAAATGTTCAATACTTTATAGATCGGTTGCGGCTCACTATCTTGATATGGAATCCCTTGCCATGACCGGGACACTCCTGGCGGGGAAATTAATTGCTCCCTGATCAACCTGAGAATTATGGCAAAATTCTCATCCCATTGATGGCTAAGTAAAAACTTCAGATGCGAGGCGCGGAAAAATTATATCATTACGGCGTACTATAGTACGTCGTAATGATATAATTTTTACAGCAACGAAGCAGGTGGAGAATTTTACGACGCCATCAACTTGACTTGTTCTAATTTAGACCTATGTTTTCACCACACTAACTGTTGCAGTAGTGTAGTTGCCATCATTTAATTTTAAAAGGAGAAAAAATCATGACTGATACACATTGCCCCGGATTTGAAAGCAATAAAACACTGAGCGCCTGTAATGTTAAATGCCCTGAATGCGGAAAAGAGTGGGAAATTTTTTCTGACGAAGTTGATAAAGTAGCTAAATGTCCAGCTTGCGGTGCTTCTGTTGATGCCAAAGCCAATTGCGTGAAATCATAAGTGATGGTCTCGTAAAAACCTTAATATTTCGCCATTTCGTCATTCCCGCGTAAGGCGGGAGATTCGAAGTCTACGCTATCTCCCGCCTTGCGCGGGAATGACGGAGCAGGGAGCTTTTTGTTTACCATCCGGAAACCTAACGTTCCCCTTTGATAATTCTCGTCTCTGTTATAACAAGATCCAGAATTTCATCATGGTCCTGAAGGGGAGCCTTTTCAACAATCTGCAGGTCAAAGGCAAGACCTACCCGCAAAGCCCCGGGAATAGCCGATACAAACCGATCATAGTATCCTCCTCCATACCCAAAACGTCCAGCTCGTTCATCAAAGACTGATCCTGGCAGTAGGATTACATCGATATCTGCCGGATCTACCTTTTGCCTGAGGCAGAGTTCTTCTTCCGGTTCAGGGATATTACAGTAGCCGGGTACTAGATCTGTTTTCGGATCGGTTATTTGTATGGCATCCAGTCTCTTTTCCTTGACCCTGGTTATCGGCACCGTTACGATCTTTCCCAAATTAAGGAATGTTTTTATCAGGTTCAGAGTTTCCACTTCACTTCGAAAACTGACATAAACAAAAATAGTATTACTGTTTATGATCTCTTTCAGGTTTAAAAGCCGGCTCTGAATTGTAGAACTCTTCTTTCTGAGCTCATCCGCAGTCAATCTGCTCCTGGCGGTGAGAATGTCTTTTCGTAATTGAGATGAATTTGTCATGGGTCTCCATTGCATTATTAGAACAGTTCTATCAGTAAAACTGCCATAGTAATCGGATTATGAAGAGAGAATTGGGTTATCTTGTAAGAAATTCACAAAAGATGCTATGAATAAAATAAAGTAACACTTTTTCACAACATTATGGTAGAAATTTGGCTTAGTAAAAGAACAGAATCAGCACTTTTTTGAAAGAATATGAAAAAATCTATACTAATCACCTCTGACGAAAATGTTCTCGTAGATTGTGTGAGCATCGTTATTGTGCCGGAGAATGCTCTTAACGAAGCAGGGTACATTAAAATGTTTACTATAAAAGATGCGGCAAATGCAAAACATGAATATCATGCCATGGCGCAGATGGCTTACTATCAGTTTCAGGATGAAGAATTGGAAATTCAGGAGGTCGAATCTACCATAACCATTACCTGTGGAGAGGAAAAAATTGAACCTGGTGTCAGCATGGTTATTTGTCGAGACCAGGAGGGTGAGTTTCATGTTTTGAGCCATGGGGTGCAGAACATGAAAAAAATTCTAGAAGCAGCTTACAGGTATTGTACCAGATGGGTTCGGCTGGATATTTGATTTGAGAGAGATGACGTGAAAGATGCTATGTTCAAGAATGAGGAGCAGGTTGTACCCCGCCAAAGGATATTAATTTTTCAACAAAATGGCAGTGGTGAGCAGAAGATGGCGGGATTGGAGAAGTACGGAGAGGATCAGTTTGAAGTTGAAGTGTTTTCCATTGATGAAGTTCTTCCCCCTGTCCTGGATGATACCAGCGATTACCTTCCTTCGGAAATATCCTGTGATCTGGTACTGGATTTTCTTAAGCACCAGGATCTTTCACAGGATCTCGTTTCACTCTGTGCAGAAAAGAAAGTGCCGATTATTTCATCGGGAAAGAAGATTATCAGTAAATGGGTGAGAACCCCACCGACCTGATGTGGTCTTCCAAGGCAGGTTGGTCTTGGTAAATATGGGGAGAAGTTTGGAGCACCGGAGTTTGAGGTAGAAATCGAGGATGGAAAAATTTCGCAGGTGAGAGTAATACGAGGTGCACCATGCGGAGCTACCTGGGAAGCAGCAAAGAGGTTAATTGGTCACTCGGCTGACGATGCTGCAAGAAAAATAGGCCTTGAAACCCAGTTTTACTGCTCTGCGGATCCGGCTGGCTGGGATCCTATCTATGGCAAGTCCCCAGTCCACTTTGCAGGAAAAATTCATGACAAAGAGCTGCAGAAAGCAATAGACAAAGTCCTTTCTTTGATTTGAGACTGTTTTATATTCTGTTCTCAGCTCAAATCGGCGGGCAGATACTACCAGTTCTTTTTCAAAATCTCGAAATATGTCCGGGGTTTGACGCAGGCCGGACATTTATCCGGCGGTTCCGTTCCCCTATGCAGGTAACCACACCCCAGACACTTCCAGGTTACCGGATCATTGCGGGAAAAAGCTTTGCTTGTGGCCAAGTTTTCGGCAAGCTCCCTGAACATCAGTTCATGATGTTTTTCTGCGACATTTATGGCGTTAAATGTATCAGCTGCTCTCTGGAAACCCTCTTCTTCGGCAACTTGAGCGAAGACACCATACATATTGTCATGTACGTAGAGCTCCAGCTCAGCAGAGGCAAGCAGGTTGGCATGACTATCCTTAATTACTCCTGAAGGAAAAACTCCGCAAATTTCAATTTCTCCACCATTAAAGAATTTAAAAAAGCGGAGCGCGTGCTCATATTCCTGCTCGGCAGTCTCATCGAAGATTTTTGCAATCTGCATATATTTTTCTTCGCGGGCCTGGGTTGCGAAGAAATTGTAGCGTGTTCGTGCCTGGGCTTCAGCTGAATAGGAGAGCAACAGATTGTGAGCAGTTTTGCTTTCTCGAAAACCGGCCATTTCTTGCCTCTGGTTATTTTTCTATGGTGATCGCCTGGGCACCACACTCATCAGCAGCCTGTTGTACTACTGCTTCAAGGTGCTCGGGAATGATGGCAAATTTGACTGTAGAAATAAGTTGATCTTCATCATATTCAAAAACCTCCTCACATAGTTTGTTACAATTCCTGTCACCCATACATTCTTTTGATATTATCGCTTTCACTTATATTTCCTCCATTGATTGAAAAAAAGTATATCCTGCTGTTATTTCAGTGATCTAAAAATATTTTAATCATTACTGTTCAGCTAAGTGTAAAAACTTCACAATACTTTGGACATTTACCCTTGGAGAGAGTCTCCAAACTCCGATTATTCGTGAGTGCACCCCTATTGCTCGGTTTACGAGATTTTTTCTACTCGAACGGCACACACCTTAGTTTCCGGAATTTTGGCAACAGGATCAAGGGCGGCATTAGTTAACACATTAACCGGACTCTCCGCAAAATGGAAAGTCATAGAGACAAGGCCCGGCGGACAAATTCCGGTAAACTTAGTTTTCACCGTGGTCTGGCCCCGACGGGAACTAATCTGAACCATCTCGTCTTCAACAATACCTAGTGCAGCCGCATCTTCAGGATTGATCTTCAGCAACTCTTCACTATGGAGTTGGTCAAGGCCATCCACTCTCCTGGTCATACTGCCGGTGTGGTAGTGAAACAGGCTCCTGTCGGTGGTCAGCATCAGCGGATACTCCTCATCGGGAAGTTCTGCAGAGTCCCTGAAGGATAAGGCGATAAGTTTAGCCTTGCCATTGGCAGTTGCAAAACGTTCTGTATGAAGAGTTGGTGTACCCGGATGATCTTTATCGGGACATGGCCACTGAAGGCCAACTTCCTCGATTCTTTCATAGGTAATGCCACCATAGCTGGGTGTAACCGATACGATTTCTTTCATAATTTCCTGGGGATCTGAGAAATCAAAACCACTTGCCCCCATTGTTTTAGCAATCTCACAGACAATTTTCCAGTCTGCTTTTGAATCGCCTGCCGGGGCAATGGCCTGTCGAACCCTTTGTACGCGACGCTCTGTATTGACAAAGGTTCCGTCCTTCTCTGCAAAAGTCGCCGCCGGCAATACCACATCCGCCATTTCTGCAGTTTCCGTCAGGAAGATATCCTGCACAACGAGGAAATTAAGTTTTTCCATGGCTGCAATGGCATGGTTGGCATCAACTTCACTGAGTACCGGGTTTTCTCCAACCAGGTAGAGGGATTTAATTTTATCATCGTAAATCCGGTCAAAGATTTCAGCGTGGGTCAACCCTACCTTCGGTGATAAGTTTACTCCCCAGGCTGCCTCGAACTTTTTCTGGCTTTCCGGGTTATCTACCTTCTGGTACCCGGTATAGAACTCAGGAAGCGCACCCATATCGCAGGACCCCTGGACGTTGTTCTGGCCCCTCAGCGGGTTGACACCGGTCGATTTTTTACCAATATTTCCGGTCACAAGAGCCAGGTTGCTGATAGCCCAGACATTATCTGTGCCATGACTATGCTGAGTAATCCCCATGCAGTAGAGAATGGATGCCGGGCCATTGGAAGCGTACATTCTGGCTGCTTTGGTTATCTGACCTTTTGGTACTCCTGTTATTTTTTCAACACTGTCCAGATCGAATTCTGCAAGTGATGCGATGAATTCATCATAATTATCACAATGTTTTTCAATAAAATCTGTGTCTGCAAGTCCTTCATCAACTATGGTACGGAGCATACCCATGAGAAGGGAGACATCGGTTCCAGGTCTCTGCTGGATATGCATGGTGGCATGACGGCAAAGATCGATTTTTTTCGGATTCACAACTATCAGATTGGTGCCGTTTCGTGCTGCCTTCTTTACTTCCAGGGCAATCACAGGATGGGCCTGGGTCGTGTTGGTGCCTATCGCCAGGATAGTTTTCGCACCGCCGATTTCGTTGATGGAGTTTGACATTGCGCCGCTTCCAAGAGCAGTGGCCAGACCGGCCACGGTTGGAGAGTGTCAGAGACGGGCGCAGTGATCAATGTTGTTCGTCCCCATCACCGCTCGTGTGAATTTTTGAATGAGATAATTGTCTTCATTGGTAATGCGGGCGGATGCAAGGGCGGCAAACTGTTCTCCTTTGTGTTGGGAGAATTTTGCCTCGATCCTGTTCATGGCCTCTTCCCAGGTGGCTTCCACAAGTTTCCCGTCTTTTCGTACCAGGGGTGTTTTTAATCGATCAGGATGGTTGATGAACTTGTAGCCGTATCGTCCCTTGACGCAGAGGCTTCCTCTGTTGACAGGGTTTTCCTTGTCGCCCCTGACGCCGACGATTTTATCCCCGCGGACACCAAGCAAGACGCCACAACCTACACCACAGTAGGTACAGACACTTTTGACTTCACGCATGGGCTGGAGTGTATCTTTTGGCGCAAGTGCTGCTACAGGACATCTGACAACACATTCTCCGCAGGATTCACACCTGGAGTCGGCGATCGGTTTGTTACCCAGGGTGGTGATAATACTGGCAACGCCGCGCAGTCCATAATCAATTGCATTGATATTCTGCAGTTCGTCACAGGTACGAACACAGATGCCGCACATAATACATTTACTTGGATCGATATCAAAGAATGGATTGGAAGTGTCCATCGGAATTGACCGGACAGAACGCCTGTAGCGTTTCAGACTGTCAGGAGTAATGCCTACATAATGAGCCACGCGCTGCAGCTCGCAGTTGGAGTCGCTCTCGCAGGTAAGGCAGGTCATAGGATGGTTGGCGATGAGTAGCTCTACAGTATTTTTCCTGATCTGCTGCACTTCCGGATCCTCGGTACTGATAACCATGCCTTCTTTAACCGGCAATTTACAGGAAATCGCAATTTTCCAATCGTCCATTTTAACAATGCAGACTCTGCAGAGACCAGCTGGAACTAAATCAGGATGGTTGCAGAGACTGGGGATATATAAGCCGTTATCAAGAGCAGCCTGCAGGACTGTCGTGCCCTCTTTTGCAGTAATCTGCAGTCCATCTATCGTTATGGTGACTTCATTCATTTAAGACACCTCCATCTTTTCTTTTGGTGTTACAATTATCTTAGGCGATACACACTCGACAGCGCTGAATTTGTTGGGACATTTATCCAGACAGATACCGCACTGTATACAGAGGGTCTGGTCGATGACATGAACCTCTTTTTTCTCTCCGGAAATAGCACTTACCGGACAGGCCCTGGCGCAAAGAGTACATCCCTTGCACTTGTCTTCATCAATTCTAAAAGAAATAAGATCCTTGCAGACCCCTGCCGGACAGCACTTATCATTGATATGGGCTTCATATTCCGACTTGAAATACCGCAGGGTGGTTAGTACCGGGTTGGCCGCTGTTTGACCAAGGCCGCAAACAGAGCCGCCGTGCACGGAGTGGCTTAATTCTACCAGCAGATCCATGTCTTCTTTTTTCCCTCTGCCTTTACATATGTCCTTGAGAATCTCCAGAAGCTGTTTGGTGCCAAGTCGGCAAGGAACACACTGTCCGCAGGATTCTTCTTCCGTAAATTGGAGAAAGTATTTGGCGACATCCACCATGCATGTCTTTTCATTCATTATTACCATGCCGCCGGAACCCATAATCGATCCGGCTTCATCAAGGGAATCATAGTCAATCGGGGTGTCGAGGAGAGACTCCGGCAGACAGCCACCGGATGGTCCTCCGGTCTGTACAGCTTTGAACTTCCCACCCTTTGGAATACCACCTCCAATATCGAATATTATCTCCCGGAGCTTAATTCCCATGGGGACTTCGATCAAGCCGCTGTTGGCTATATGTCCGGTGAGAGCAAATACTGCGGTACCTGAACTGCTTTCGGTACCGATAGCTTTGAACCAGTCAGCACCCTTTCTTATGATATCAGGTATATAAGCAAAAGTTTTTACGTTATTCAAAAGAGTAGGTTTATCATATAGGCCGACCTCTGTGGTTCTGGGTCGGGGGGCCACGCGAGGCATACCACGTTTTCCTTCAATGGAGAGGGTCAGCGCTGTTGATTCACCACAGACAAAAGCACCTGCCCCCTGGAACACCTCTATATCAAAATCAAATCCGGTGCCCATGATATTCTCACCCAGAACACCGTACTCTTTAGCCTGTTCGATGGCTTTCAGCAGCCTTACCACTGCCAGTGGGTACTCGGCTCTAACATATATTACGCCGTACCTTGCCCCTATACTGTAGGCGGCAATAGTCATACCCTCCAGGACGGCCTGGGGATTTCCTTCCAGGACCGAACGATCCATAAAAGCGCCCGGGTCTCCTTCGTCGCCGTTACATACCACATATTTGGGGGTTGCTTTTGCATCCAGCCCAGCCTTCCATTTCCGCCCGGCCGGGAAACCACCACCACCTCGTCCCCGCAGACCTGACTTAGTTACAATATCAATAACCTGCTCAGGGGAGTGGTTCAGAAAAATATCCGCCAGGGCCAGATAGCCATCGACTGCAAAATAGTTTCGGATATCTTCCGGCTCGATTGTACCACAACCAGCGAGAACTATTCTTGTCTGGCGGCTATAGAATGATACATCGTGCTCCGCTACGGCTTTATTACCATCTGGGTTTTTGAACAGCAGACGTTCGACCACTGTGTCTTCGTCCAGTGTAGCGGTTATAATATCCGGAACATCTGATGCTTTAACCTTGGTATAAAAGGTACCTTTGGGTTCGACACGCACCAGCGGACCCATCTGGCAAAAACCGTGGCAGCCACTCTTGGCGGCACCGGCGTCACTTTCCTGTCCTTCAAAGAGTAGCTCAACGTCTATATCTATCCCTTTTTCACTTATGAGCCGCTTAAGTTCTGCGTAAACTTCCATTGATCCACCGGCGATACAACCGGTGCCAGCACATACAAGAAAACGAACCTTTTGCCGGGCAAATGCAGCCTGACAAAGATCTCTCATTTCTACCATCTCGGATGGTGAGTTTATCTTTTGCATATTACATCAGCCTCCCTTACTCCTTGAGATTTTCAAGAATCTTGCTTATTTTGCTGGATTTGAACTGTCCATAGACCTCTTCATTTACAACTACGACCGGCGCCAATGCACAGGAGCCTACACAGGCCACAGTCTCAAGGCTATGTTCATAATCTTCAGAAGTAGTGCCACAGGTGATGCCGAGTTCTCGTTCAAAGGCATCGAGCACCCGCGCAGCCCCTTTAACGTGACAGGCTGTGCCGGTGCAGACCTTTGTCTGATTTTTTCCCCGTCGGGAAAAATAGAACTGGGCGTAGAATGTGGCGACACCGTAGACCTGACTTTCCGGCAGGCCGATGGTTTTGGCGATCTCCATCATGGCCTCGTCGGATAGATAGCCAAGCTCAGCCTGCACCTCTTGCAATATTGGAATAAGTGCATTGTGTTTACCCTTATAAGGTGCAAGTACTTTGCTCAAACGTTCTTCCATTATGCTCTCCTCCTTACAGCATGCTTAATCTGATTAAAATTTATATTCTATTTTTTTGCTTATCGGCAGAGAGTCAGGTAATTTATGGATGCCTCAGGCTTGATCCCGATAAACGGGACCAGTACCTTGGAAACAGGCACCCGACTCCTCGAAGAATCTAACTTTGCACATTATCTATCGTATTTATGACCTCAATGCAAAGATTTTCTACTTTGCCGACTGCTCGCTCAGTCTGACCCTACTTTATATATTATTTTTCCTCGAAACTCAACTAAATCTGTCAATTTTGCATGTAATGTTCAACCCCGGTGGATGTACTAGTAAGGCCAACCTTTTCTGCCAGCAATTTGATGGAAAATGAGGGGTGGACATCTGGTAACGTTACTTCTTGTCTGATCATAACAGGTAATGGGATGGTTTTATCGATGCTTTTGTAGTGTTCTGCCGCTATCAATGCAAGTAGAGAGACATTTGATTTATTTAAAACTTGATTGGCACTGTTCTTGAAATGGAAAGTATAGTTGCATGAGGCAGCCTTTTGGAGGAACAGCAAAACAACCGCAGGGTTTTTGCGAAACCATCACCAGTAAAAGGAATTATAAGGACACATTATGAAAAATCTCATTGTCTATTCCAGTAAATCGGGAAATACCAGAAAATTGGCTGAAGCTGTTTATGATTTTTTACCCGGTGAAAATGTTATAAAATCTGTCGAGGAAAAACCAGATCCTGAGGGGTATGATCTCGTTGTTGTCGGCTTCTGGCTGCAGGCAGGCAAGGCTGATCCCGGATCTTACGAGTATCTGGAAAAGCTTGCTCCGGCGAAACTGTTTCTTTTTGCCACCCACGGGGCTGCTGTAGACTCTCCCCATGCACAAAATGCGATGGAGGGAGCAAAATCCCTGGTCACATCGAGTCAGGTCGTGGGCACCTTTAATTGTCAGGGTGAGGTGAAGGAAGAATTTCTCGCAAAGGTACGAGAAAAAGATCCTCAGCCTCCCTGGGTGAAAGATGCCGGCGGAGCAGTGGGGCATCCGGATGCCCATGACATTGCTAATTTGCAGATTATACTTGAGAAAGCTGTAGCGAAGCTGAGAAGTTTGAAATGACAGCTAAATCTGACCATGCCCAGGAGAAATATGATGGAAACTGTTTCATTTGCTGATATCGCGATTGTTTCATGCGGAACTATGAGTCTGGAGTTAAATTACCTTCGTGATGAGGGTTTTCTCGATACTCCCCATATTTTGTACACCGTTCCAGGTCTTCATCAGGTTGTTCAGGAACTAGAGCATCAGTTGATTAAACAAATCAGCAAAGCAAAAGAACAAACTGATAAGGTAATTGTCGTCTATGGGGGCAAGTTTTGTTATGTGAATATCGATCAGCCCATGCGAACTATGCAGACGATAATTGAGGAACAGGGAGAGGGCGTTACCCGCATCGTAGCCACTCACTGTATGGATATGCTTGTAAGCGAGAGTGAGCGTAACGAAATTGGAAATGAGCTGGCAGGAGGCGAGCCGGTCTGGTGGATGACACCGGGCTGGATCAAATACCGTCAAAAAGTGTTTAAGGGATGGGATAAGGCTTTGGCTAATGAAAATTTCCCCAGGCACAGTGGTGGTGCTGTTGTGTTGGATGGTGTGGGATACATGGATATGTATATGGCTGAACAGCCGGAAGATTATCTCGAATATGCGGACTGGATGGGGATTACCCTGACACCTTATCCGATCAATCTTGATCGGTTTAAAACACTTCTAACTGATCAGGCAAGAAAATTGGCTGGATGAAGCCCTGGTAACGTTACCAGCGTTACATTGTCTAATAGTAATGATTTTTACAAGGTTGTGATGTTGTAATACGGCCCAATCTACTAAAATAGTAGGTTGGGCCGTATTGTTTGGCCATACCGGAAAGGTACTTATCCTCCTTGATGGAGTTTATATGAAATTCATTTCATGGATGTTAGATAAATTATTATCAAAATAAAAAAAAACTATGATATCGGCAATTATCTATTATAATGCCCGGAGGTTGAAATTTATACCAACAGATTGTCTAACCAAATTATTTTGATTAGTAGCCTCAATGCATGCCGGTACTGATGGAATGACTTGCAGAAAAATGAGGGACTGATCTTTATGGAGGGTCTTGATGTGACCAGGATTACCCCCGGACAGGAAGGGAAAAACAGAATAGGCTCAGCATTAGTGGTGGGGTCGGGAATAGGAGGGATGCAGGCATCCCTTGACCTGGCAAACAGCGGTCTTTTGGTTCATATGATCAATGATGAACCGTCTATTGGTGGAACTATGTCCAGACTGGACAAAACGTTTCCCACCGGAGACTGTGCCATGTGTATGATTTCTCCCCGTATGGTTGAGTCCAGCAGACATCCCAATATTAAGATGTATACCATGGCCAAGGCGACCAAAGTCATCGGCGAGGAAGGCGATTTTACGGTCACTATTGAGGAAAAGGCCAGGTATGTTGACGCTGATAAGTGTACAGGCTGTGGTGCCTGTGAGGAGAAATGTCCATCCAGGGTGCTTGATATTTTTAATCAGGGACTTAATAAACGAAGGGCAATTTTTGCTCTTTTCCCCCAGGCGGTACCCAACACCAGAGCGATAGACGGAGATCATTGCCTCTATCTCAATAAAGGAGTGTGCCGTAAATGTGAAAAGGTGTGTGATGCCGACGCCATCAATTTCGAGGATAAGGATAAGCAATATGACATCCATGTCGGTTCCATCATTCTCACTCCCGGTCTGAAGACTTATGAGCCTGATATTCGTCAGGAATTCGGTTATGGCAGGCATGATAATGTGGTCACTTCACTCCAGTTTGAACGACTTCTTTCAGCATCGGGACCCTGTAGCGGCACTGTAGCCAGACCATCCGACGGCGGGCATCCAAAGAAACTTGCCTGGATCCAGTGTGTCGGGTCGAGGAACAGCCATAATGCCAACTCCTGGTGCTCTTCCGTCTGCTGTATGTATGCGGCAAAACAATCGATCATAGCGAAAGAGCACGACCCCGAAGTTGATTCCACTGTTTTTTATATGGAGTTGAGAGCCTTCGGTAAAGATTTTGATAAATATATCGATAAAGCTAAAAATGATGCTGAGGTAAAATATAAGAGAGCAATGGTCTCCGAGGTTATTGAGGACCCGGAAACGAAGAATCTTATCATCCATTCAGTGAATGAGGAAGGAAAACTGGTCAACGAAGAGTTTGACATGGTCATTCTCTCCATTGGTTTTGAACCAAGATCTGATGCCGAGGAGTTTTCTAAAATATTCGGCATAGATACGGATAAATACGGTTTTGCTCAGACTTCCAAACTGCGGCCTGTTGAAACCAACAGGAACGGCATCTATGTAGCTGGAACGTATCAGGGACCAAAAGATATTCCTGAAACTGTAATCCAGGGAAGTAGTGCTGCTGCTAAAAGTATGGCTCTGCTTGGTGAAAGCAGGGGAACCGAGGTCAAAGAGGTAGTCTTGCCGCCGGAAACTGATATCACCGGACAAGACCCTAAAATAGGTGTAATTGTCTGTCATTGCGGGACTAATATTGCCGGCACTGTTGATGTGCAGAAGGTTGCAGATGAGGTTGCTGGTGAGCCTGGAGTAGCGTTTACCGAGACTATCGTTTATGCCTGTGCTCCTGATGGTCAGCAGAAGATCAGAGATGTAATTAAAGAGAAAGGGTTGAACAGAGTGGTCGTTGCCTCCTGTACTCCCAGAACTCATGGGCCTCTTTTTCAGGACACTATAAGGGAAGTCGGTTTAAATAAATTTCTTTTTGAACTGGCGGATATCCGGGAGCAGTGCTCCTGGTGTCATATGGCCGACAAAGAGCGGGCGACAGAAAAGGCAATAGACATTGTCAAGATGAACGTTGCCAAGACACGTTTACTGGATCCTGTAAATACAAGTTCCGTCGGGGTGACCCATACAGCTTTAGTTGTCGGGGGCGGCATTGCTGGAATGACGGCATCTCTTTCCCTTGCAGATCAAGGATATGGTGTCCATCTGGTCGAAAAAAATGATAGTCTGGGCGGCCTGCTTACTGAAGTTCACTCTACTCTGGAAGGGGACAATGTTCAGGAATTTCTGGTCGATGTTTCCAGGAGAGTTGAAAGCAATCCTGATATTACCGTTCATACCGCTACCACTGTTGCAAATATTGACGGTTTTGTTGGTAATTTTGTTACTACTCTGGCCAGCGCGAAAACTATCAACCATGGGGCACTGCTTATTGCCACCGGCGGTACAGAATATAGTCCCAGTGAATATGGTTATGGTGAATCCGAGAAGGTAATAACCCAGCGTGAGCTTGAGAAAATGCTCGCGGAAAAAGAACCTGACAATGGGGAAAGTTATGTGATGATCCAGTGTGTTGGGTCACGGGAAGAGCCGGATAATTACTGCTCGCGAATCTGTTGCCAGGATGCTCTGAAAAACAGTATTGCTATTAAAGAAAAGGCTCCCGATGCACAGGTGGTGGTAATTTATCGTGATATTCGCTCCTATGGATTGAAAGAGGATTACTATAGAAAGGCACGTGATCTTGGAGTTATCTTTCTTCTCTATACTCCTGATGATAAACCGCAGGTAGCGCAGGGAGAAGCAGGGCTTTCGGTAACTCTTTCCGGCAAGGTGCTTGGTAAAGAGATAGCAATAGATGCTGACTATGTCGTGCTCTCGACCGGACTCAGGCCTCGTCCCGATGCGGATGAATTAGCTAAAAATTTTAAATTGACCTGCAATATTGACGGTTTTTTTATGGAGGCCCATGTAAAGCTCCGGCCTGTTGATTTCCCAACTGAGGGCTTCTTCCTTGCCGGGTTGGCACATGCACCGAAAAACCTCGAAGAAACTATTGGTCAGGCACAGGCAGCAGCCGGTCGTACCGGCGCACTTTTATCCCATGAGAGTCTCACCGTTTCCGGTGTTATATCAAAGCATAATCGGGATATCTGCATGTCCTGTCTGATGTGTGTCAAAAGGTGCCCTTTTGGGGCGCCATTTATCGATGAAGACGGCAGGGTAAGTCATAACGAAGTTAAGTGTACCGGGTGTGGAATATGTGCAGGTGTTTGTCCTGCAAAAGCCTATCAGGTCAACTATTTCAGGGATGATCAGATTCTGGCAATGGTAGATTCCGCAACAGTGGGTTAATAGTGTTAGTTCAAGAACAGGAAACGAAAAATGACAGCTGACGAAGAAAAGATTGAAGAACCGAAAGGTCCGGAGATACCTCAGGCGATTCCAGCCGGATGGCAGGCAAATATTCTCGCCTTTGCCTGCCACTACTGCGCATTTGCAGCAGCCGATCTGGCAGGTGTCATGCGGTTACCATATCCTGCTAACGTAAAAGTTATTCGCCTTCCATGCACGGGGAAGCTTGATCATATCTATCTCTTAAGGGCATTTGAAAGGGGAGTGGACGGTGTTTTCGCTGCAGGCTGAATGGAAGGTCAATGTCATTTCCTGGAGGGAAATACCAACGCAGTAAAGAGAATAAAAAAAGTCAAAGAATTGTTGAATATGGTTGGGGTAGATCCTGAGAGACTTGAATTTTTTCACTTGTCGGCAGCTCAGGGACCGAGATGGGCAGAGATATGTACTGAGTTTACGGAAAAAATTAATGCACTGGGCCCATCCCCTATCTGGTTTGCACTCCAGAAAAAGCTGGAGTCTACGGAAAATAACAAACAGGCTGCCTGAACAGTATCTGCCTGAGGAACTACAAGGAAGGAGTGGAGAGACTATGATTGTAGGAGAACAGAAACCATTCGACGAAGTATGGGAGATGGTCAAAAGCCATAAGCAATTAACTGTATTCGGTTGTAACACCTGCGTTGCTGTCTGTCACCAGGGAGGGAATAAAGAAGCAGAAATTCTTGCCTCTCTCTTAAAGATGCGAGCTACCCAGGAAGGTGTTGACATTGAGATCGTGGATGGCGGTATTGAACGCCAGTGCGAGCACCCGTTTTTTGATTCGGCAAAAGAGCTTTTAAAAGATTCGGAAGCAGTTTTGAGTCTTGCCTGTGGGATCGGTGTTCAGTTTATGGCCCAAAAGTACAAAGAAACACCTATTTATCCTGCTCTTAACACAACATTTTTAGGCGATGTTCAGGAAGATGGTTATTTCACTGAGAAATGTCAGGCGTGTGGTGATTGTGTCCTTGGGGTTACCGGAGGTGTCTGTCCGGTAACCAGGTGCTGCAAGCGTCTTTTTAACGGTCCGTGCGGAGGTTCATCCGACGGAAAATGTGAGATTTCAAAAGATATTGACTGTGCATGGCAGCTGGTTATCGATAGATTGAAAGCTATGGGGAAATTGGACGATTATGAAAAACTTACTCCTATAAAAGATTGGTCTAAAGATCGTGCAGGTGGACCTCGATCATTTAAACTGGAGGGCTTTTAGTCGTGGAAATTAAAACTAACAGCAGATTGGAAAAAGTACTGAAAAATGGTCACATGGCAGTCACAAGTGAATGTGGTCCTCCGCGTTCAAGTGACCCTGCACATATTATTGAGAAAGGTCATCTGATTAAAAATCACGTTGACGCTATTAATATCACTGATAATCAGACCTCGGTCACCAGGCTCTGTAGTCTCGCTGCATGTATACATCTTAAGCAGGAAGGCCTTGAGCCTGTATTGCAGATGGTGGTGAGAGACAGGAACCGAATTGCTCTGCAAAGCGATATTCTTGGCGCTGCTTCCCATGGCATCCATAGTATGCTCTGCCTTTCTGGAGATCATCAGAGATTTGGCGACAGTCCGGAAGGGCAGAATGTTTTCGACATTGACTCGATGCAGTTGCTGCAGACCGTTCGATATATGCGGGATGAAGGTAAATTTCTTGGCGGTGATGCCATCAAGGTACCGCCCAATATGTTTGTCGGTGCTGCTGCAAATCCCTTTGCCGATCCTTTTGAGATCAGGGTACCGAGATTGGCCAAAAAAATAGCTGCCGGTGCGGAATTTATCCAGACCCAGTGTGTGTATAACCTGGATAAATTCGAATTGTGGATGAAGGGCGTGGTGGAAAGAGGGCTGCATGAAAAGGTCTTTATCATGCCCGGTATTACCCCTATGAGGTCTGTGGGTATGGCAAAATATATGGCTCGAGCCGTTCCCGGCATGGACGTACCGAAGGAGTTGATTGATCGTCTGTCCAGTGTGCCAAAAGACAAGCAGTCAGAAGAAGGGATAACTATTGCCGTCGAGGCTATGGACCGATTAAAGGAATGTACAGG
>Ga0209633_10000307_pt1 | contig 57895 bp, 48 predicted proteins | sample Cruoilmetagenom1_FD_187290 | JGI IMG/M metagenome (GOLD analysis project Ga0209633, IMG submission 187290) | Oil polluted marine microbial communities from Coal Oil Point, Santa Barbara, California, USA - Sample 1 (SPAdes) (version 2) | ecosystem: Environmental > Aquatic > Marine > Oil seeps ... | reverse complement strand
GATAGAAGCACTAATCGGTAATGTCATAATTGAGTTTGCCACTTTTTCCGTCACTGGTAAGGATCCACTAAAGTTATAGAGTAGATTATCATGTAAGGGTTTATAATGTAAACTTGCCCCAATATTTTTTTTTCTTAATTTGATTAGAAATTCATCTCTGGAAATGTTTAACTGTTCAATCGGTAACACTATCGGAAATAAATGCCTGGCATGGTTATTACTCAGTATTTTATCTTGAAATTTAATTTTAGGTACTAACGTCTCTAATTCTTGATAATAAAATTCAGAAATATTTTTTCTATGATTCTGCATTTCTTCAAATCTTTGAAGCTGAACCCTACCAATAGAAGCCTGCAAGTCGGTGAAGTTCATCTTATAACCGAGTTCAGAAAACTTAGCATACAAAGTTGGTTCAGGTTTAATATATCTGCTCCATGCATTATTATTCATTCCATGTTGTCTTAAAGAACTAAGTCTTGAAACGATTTTATCATTGTTAAATGCAATTGCTCCCCCTTCACCTGTTGACAGATTTTTATTCGCATAAAAACTGAAACATGTTAAATTATCAGATGATCCTACCATCTTACCATTTGAATATCTTGCACCAAGGGCATGCGCCGCATCTTCAATAATCACAATATTTTTAGGTATTTCTTTTCTAAGTAAATCAATATCTACAGCATAACCTCCATAGTGAACAACAATTATTGCTTTCGTTTTATTTGTAATTCTTTTTTTAATTGAGGTAATGTCGAGTGAAAAATTCTCTTTATTTATATCAGCAAAAACGGGTTTAGCATTTAAATAAAGAGCAGCATTCGCAGTGCTGCACCAAGTCAAACTTGGGACAATTACTTCATCATCTTGCGAAATTCCAGAGACTAACAAAGAGAGAAATAATGCAGAAGTGCATGAATTTACCGTAAGAACATTTTTTGTTTTTACGTAATCAGCTAATTCATCCTCAAATTTGAGGGTTTCATTACCCATTCCAATCCACCCTGATCTAAGTACATTGGAAACTGCCTCTATTTCTTCCTCAGAAAAATTAGGTTTTCCAAAAGGAATAAAATCAAATTTATTTTTGTTCAAACTGGAAGTTTTACAAAAACGCTCTTTACTTACCCTGTACTCTATTTTATCTTTTAATTCTGCCATTTTTAATAAGTATGTAATAATTCTTTTTCTTCAAAAAATGCTCTCATTTCATTTACTTGTTCCGAAATGGTTTTAGTTGCTACTTTTGATGACAAATCATATTTACTACTCATACTCCTATCTACAGCCAATCCTCCTTCAGTTGCGTTTATATTTAACTCAAGGTCATATACTTTATTAAATATTTGAAGAAGTTCGTACTTATCAACTGTGTTTGGAGAATGAATGTGAAATAATCCCTCTTGATAAAATTGATTATTCACAATATTTTCAATTACTTCAGCCAGATAAACCGTTGTAACCCCGTTCCACAAATGATTTGTAAAACCATTTACTTCTTTTCCTTTTTGACCAAGAGCCCATTCCAAAAGTGATCTGCTCTGGTTCTTTTCTTCACCAATAATTGAAGTACGTAATATCATACAATCATTACTGTTTTCTCCAGCTAATTTTGTCATTCCATATACATCTTCCGCGTCAAAATAATCATCTTCATCATACGCTCCTTTTTCCCCGGAATAAACACAGTCGGTAGTTATATGAATACATTTTATTTTTTTTGATTTACATAGCCTGGCTAAATTCTTTGGGAAAACCGAATTTACCTTTAATACATCTTCAATGCTCATTTCCTCAATTCTGGGCTTTATTACACCGGCACAATTAATTACGATATCACATCCTTCGACAAACAGGTCAAGTTTCTCAAGCGAGTCATTCGCTATATCGAACTCATTCCTTCTTAATTCCTTTACCTCGAAACCTTTTTTTTCGAAATATTCAGAAACAGCATAGCCTAACATTCCACCAGCACCTATTACTAAAATTTTATTCATTTCATTACCTGCATAATTTATTTTTAACTATTTTTATCTAAAATTAACTCTTAACAAAAGCTTCGTCTTTCGATTCCTCTTTGATATATTCCAAATTTTCCAATGCAATTTGGTTAAAAGGATCTTTTTCCAATACGCTTAAAAAGAAATCTCGAGCCGTAGTATAATTATCCTCCAAAACCGATACGATCCCAAGATCAATAGAAGCCGGAATAAAAAAATCTTCTTTATCAATTATGGATTTTAAAAGAATTTTAGCTTTAGCAAATTCCGAATTTTCAATAGCATCTTCGGCTAATAGAAGTTTTATTGACTCTTCATCAGCTATTTCGAATGATTCACTATTTCCCGCATCGAAATTCTCTGATAAATATTTCAGTTTTTCAATTATTAAAATATTGTCCGGATAATTTCTTATTATAATTTCCAAAAGGGATTTAGCTTCTTGTATAGCTCCAGCAAAAAGATAAACATCCGCTAAAGCATTACATGCATTAGTATAACTAATATTATCTTCCACCGCTTCTAAATCTATCTTGAGATTTTTTTTCTCATAGTTAATGAGAATATTGTAAGCTTCATCGATGTAGCCAAGTTCCAATGATAAATCAACCAGCCCTAAAACTGTATTCAAATTGTTCCGGTTTATTTCATAAACATTTTTAAACATTTCATAGGCTGAAAGACTATCATTATTATCAATAAAAATTTTGCCTAGTTTGATTGAAACGCTTAAATTATTCGGATTATAACCTTTAGCCTTCACGTATGAATTATACGCTTCGTCCCACTCTTCCATTCCTGCGTGAATATCTCCCTCATTTTCAATAAGTTTCGAGAATTGAATATTTCTCCTACTTTGATCATATAAATTCACGGAGAGGCTATTATTTTTAACGATATGTACACCGTACCATCCTGTCCCATGTTCAGGAAAATATCCAATTTTATCTATCCAGGCAATTTTACCTTGGGCTTTTTCCACCAAATCGGCTATATGAGTCAATGATCTCATTACACCGCCCCATTTTTGGTAGTAAAAGTCTTCAGTAAACCTATAGTCTTTCCTGATCGAATAGGCAAACTGGATTGCAAAAAAACTCTCTGGTTTTAAACTTTCAATCACCCATTTCATTTGGTCAACAATATCAGTATCACTCATATGTTGCGCAACTAAATTGGAAATTGCCAAATCGAAATAGTTTTTGGGTAGAAGAGATAAATTTTCCGGTAGCCATGTTTTGTCAACAACTTCTTTTACTCGGTCCAGCGCAGCCTGTGAAATATCCAATACATTCACATCTACGCCTAGATTTGCCATCTCGGTTGTACAATATCCTAATCCCACACCAATATTCAGAATTTTTCTACCTGCACAAACTTCATTAGTTATACGAAGCCTTTCCCATATATCCGAACCCCGATTTCCTGAAAGTAGAAAAGGTTCGTCCTCATAATGTTGTTTTTCCCACCATTCTTTTATGGTAACAACTTTTTTGTTTTCGGTGTCAACACCTTCCATATATTTTTTTGTGTATTCGTTCGTCATTTCTTAAATATTAATTATTAAATAACATTTTTAGCAACTATCTTTCTTCAATTTCCCAGATATTCCAATAATTTGAGTCAAATCTAATATCATCTCCCATACTCTCTTCAAGAGTTGAAGTTGAATAAAAAATTATCTTTGTATCATCAGTTAAAGATTTAAATCCATTTGCATATCCTTTTGGAATAAATAAAATACTTGGTGATTTTTCACTTAAAACAAATCTATTTACTTCACTATCTTTAGAAGGTTTTTCCCAATTATCAATTTTAACTGCTCCAACAATTGCCGAACCCTTAACAACTGAAACATACTTTCCTTCATTCTTATGTGCGTGCCATGCTCTGGTAAAATCTCTTTTATGATTTTCAATCATATAAAATCTTTTTACATCATTAAAATTGAAATCGTTTATAAATGAAACACTGCCCCTATCATCTACAGCAAGTCCTCCTTTTAACAACTGAACATCTTTTTTATCCATTTACAGCCTCGGGGAGTTGTTCTTCAATTTGTTCTTTTAAATATGCTACGTTAGAATATCTTGGACTAGTAAGATCTTTGATTCTTTTAGTTTCTACTAATTGTTTTAAATCAACAATACCCTCATCTATTGAGTGAATTGATTCAAAGCCAAATGTTTCATTTGCTTTCTTACTTGAAACTCTATAATTACGAGTGTCCTGAAATGGCATCTCGGTATGTTCAATTACGATATCGGGAAAATGATTTCTAATCTGATATGCTAGATCCATAATTCTAACATTTTGCCTGTGGAGATTATAAACTCCTCTATGTGTCGTATCTAAATTCATCTTTACAGCTCTGGCAACATCTTTAACATGAAGTAACGGTCTAAATTGATCTCCGCCGAAAACACTTATTTTCCCTTCTGTGTGAGCTTTTACAGTCAATATATTAACAACCAGATCAAGTCTAATCCTGGAATACAGATCACCAACCCCAAATAGAGTTCCCAATCGGAAAATAATTGAGTTTTTATGTTTTAAGTTTTTTTCAGCTTCTAATTTTGTTTCAGCATAGAGAGAAAGAGGGTTCAAAGATGAGGATTCATCAAGTTCTTTATCCTGAGCACCATAAACTGAACAGGTTGACATAAAAATTATTCTGCCGTCAAAATTATCAGCCAACCAATTTATGGAGTCTTGGTTTACCTCTTTGGTTAATTCAGGATTTAATTGACATGCACCATCTCCAACTATTGCAGCAAGCCAAACTACCACATCGGCCCACTTTAGTTCCTGTAAAAGAAGTTCCCTACTTCTTATATCACCATAAACGAATTTTACTGATTTTCTAAAAGAATCTTCATACAAAATTGAATCATAAACTCTTACATTATAGTTAACATCACTTAATACTAAGTCGGTGATTGCTCCACCAACATATCCTGCTCCTCCAACAATTAATACATTTTTCATTTATAACCTCTCTTTAATAATTTTTACGATTTTATCAGAAGTCGTTCCATTACCTAACCATTTAATTTTTTCTTCATTAACTTCATAGTTATCAAAAAACTCAACTGTTTTGTTAAGCATATCCTCAATCGGTGCTGTTTCACCTACCAAAATACTGTTACCAAATTCAACAGATTCCGGTCTTTCAGTACAATTTCTTGGAACAGCAACTGGAACACCTAGCAATGGACATTCTTCTTGACAAGTTCCCGAATCAGAAACTACCCCGAATGAATGGTATTGAAATTTTAAATATTCTAAAAATCCATAAGGACCAACCAGTTCAATGTTTTTCTTATCTTCTAGTAAATTGTTCTCATCAATTAGTTTTTGGGCTCTTCTAAATTTTACAAGTTTTACCGGCAGGTTCAATCTTTCTCCAAGTGTACTTAGATAGGTAAGTATATGATCGAATTGTTCGGCGGTTTTAAGATTCTCTGTTCTATGAATATCAGCGGCAATATAGCTTTTATCTCTTTCACCTCTAGGGATGTGTTTTTCAACAACTTCAACAATTGTATTACCTACAATGAAAATATCTTCCTGGCTTTTATTTTCTTTAATTAATCTCTCTTTATAGAGTGGCGTATATACGAAAACAAAATCCGAAACATAATCGCAAATAACTCTATTAACTTCTTCAGGCATTCTCCTATCGTAAGAACGCATTCCACCTTCAATATGGCCTATTTTATATCCTTCTTTGAATAAAGGGACACTAGCTGTTGCTGAGTTTGAATCTCCCAAAAACAATATTAAATCCGGTTTAATGTTCTCCCTTTTTAAGAGATAGATAATTTCTTTACTTAAATATGACTGTTGCTCATAATGATTTTTACTATTTTTACCAGCTTCCAGAGTAAAATCGGGTTTCCGTATATTTAATTCACTAAAAAAAATTTTGCTCAATTCATCATCATAATGCTGACCCGAATGAATCATAATATGATTAAAATTCTGATCTAATTTTTCAAAAACCTTACTCATTCGGATAAAATCGGGGCGGATTCCAGTAATGGTTACAATATTCAATTCTTTCTCAACTATTATTTTAGGTTGAGCATTGAATCGCCATTTCTGTGCCAACTGGAAAAACTACTATTTGTAATAAAATCGAAGATTTAGGACTATAAATGATGAAGATTTTCGAAGTTCTGGCTATTATTAGCCAGTGTTGTTTAGAGATTTTAATAAGTTATTTAAAGGATTTGTGTATTCGTCAATTTCTTTTTTTGCCAAATCGTATTTATGCTTGTAATTTTGTTCCCTCTCAGTAATGAAATCATTTATTATTTTTTCCTGGGCCTTTATTCTATCCTTAAATTTTTGATCAAAAATTCGAACTTTACTATCTGAATCTTCATGTATAAATTCCCGCTCTTCCGCTTCAGATTCTTTTACTTTTTTAAGCTCCGAAACCAATGTTTTTTTTTCTGAAGATTTTTCCCAAAAAGATGAGAGAGCACTAAAAATACTCATAAAAACTCCAATAACAATTGTAATTCCACCCCATTTTAATCCTGTTTTTAGGGCAACATAAGTGGAAGCAGCTTCATCACCATAACCAACAAATGAAGTAATGACACCTACTACAAATAAGATTACAAAAGAAATCATTAGTGTAAATACCAAAGAGCTATATAAAATTTGTGTCGGATTATATTTAGGACTTTTATCAAGATATTCAATCTTTTGCTCCAAAAATTTCGCTCTATCTGTAATAGATTCTTCCAGATATCTTGCGGCTTCTTCAACATTAGTTACTATTTTCTTCTTAGCATCTTCCATTTCATGATTAATTCTGGTAAGCTGCCTTTTATTTTGTTCAATTTGTTTATCAAAAACATTTATTTCTTCTTTTATTAAATCAAAATAGTGACTTTCAATATGATTTCTAATAAATTCAATAAGTGTAACTAATTTATCTCTAAAAATTTGTTCAACTATTCTTATTAGCCCATTTCTTTTTTGTTTGTACTGATCAAGAGCATCTTTTAGAAACTTTATTTCATTAAAAACAGCATCGTTATAGAAATTTTTAATTCTAAGGTTATCCAAGTTAATTAACTTACTGTATGTAAATTCCATACTATCAGCCTCACCTGAATAAAGTGATCTAATTAAAAAATCAATATCGGGAAGTAATTGAGAAAAACCATTTTCCGTAAATACATTGTAGAAAACTGCAGTTTCATAAAAAAATGCAAATAATGATAAATGATTATACCTTATTGCATATTCAAATCTTACTTTATCAAATTCAATTAATTCCCTCAGATAATCATAAGACATATCAAAATCATCTACATATCTTGCACTTAACGCACAATAAAAAAATGCAGTAGCTCCATTGGGATTGTAAATTAAAGCTTTTTTAAATGTTTCCAGTGATTTTAAGTATTCATATTCATTAAGATGAGCAAAACCTTTATAAAGTGTTATTATATAAAGAATTTCATCTTTAACATTTTGAGGAATATTAAGATTTTGAACTAATTCAATTGCTCTATCAAAAAGTTCAATTGCTCTTGAAATATTATAAGAATTTTTATCATACGACAGTACAATACCGTATAACGTCAGATTAAAAAAACTTTGATATGCAAAATTTCTTTCAACAGAATTTATAACCGAATTTGCATAATATTTTTTTTCTTTGGGATTTTTTTGTACAAGCCAATTGTAATAGTAATTTTTAATTTCTCTAAAATTTGAAATAACGTTGTTATTATTCTTTTTGAGAATTAATAATTCTTCAATAGCTTTTATAACAGGAGTATCAGTCATAATAAAATATGGTGCAATATCTGCTCTGATAAAGCATTCTGATATTTCTCTTGGAAGTTTGATTGAGTGAAATTTTGATGAACTTAAAATGTATTCATTAAAACTTATATCATACCGAATTAGTCCGGAAAATTTTTCACGGGCATAGTTACGAAATTTTGCAATTTCCAATTCGCGGGTAAGGTTCACCTCATCGATATTTTCTAATACTTCACTACTATTAAGGAGCATTCTTCTTCCATGAAGATTTGGGTAAAAAATCCTTTTTCAGCTAATAATCGTAACAATAAAACATTAGTTTAATAGAGTGGAAAAGAAAATTGCACCATTTAAAGTATTTCTTTTACTTTTTCAATTGGTCTTCCCAAAATTGCTTTTTCACCTTTTTCTATAATGGGTCTTTGTATCAAATTATGATCATTTATCATTAAATCGAGAATTTGGTCTTCAGAATAGTCATTATTTTTAAAATTTAACTCCTTGTAAGCTTTATCATTTTTTCTTAGAAGTTCACTTGGTTTCATGTTCATTTTTTTTAATAATTCCTTTAGCTGTGTTTTCTTAAAAGGTTCGATATAATAATTAACCTTATCGAAATCTATTCCCATTTCATTTAACATTTTTACCATTTTTCTGCATGTTGTACAAGTAGGTTTTTCATAAACTGTAATACTATCCATAATTATTCCTCAACCTTATTTAATATTAAAGTTAAAGATAAATCTAAAATTTCAAAATATTTTATTTAATTTATTTAGTTGGCATTCTAACAAAAATAAATATGAGTTATAAAAGTCAGTTTTAAACTGTCATTTCCGAATGTTTCAATCGGAAATCCAGATGATATTATGAAACATTATTATGTTTATATTTTAGCAAGTAAAAGAAACGGGACATTATACATTGGTGTCACTAATGATCTTGCTAAAAGAATTCCCGAGCATAAAAATAAATTGATTGATGGATTTACTAAAAAGTACGATATTGATAGATTGGTGTATTTTGAAGAAACAAATGATATCAATTCAGCAATCACGAGAGAAAAGCAATTAAAAAAATGGAATCGAAGTTGGAAAATACAATTGATAAAAAAGCAGAATCCCATTTGGAATGATTTGTATAAAGATTGGATTCCCACTCAAGTAGGGAATGACTAATAAGTGTTATCGCATTCAAGATAAAAAAACAAAGAAAACTAAATACACATTATGAAATATAAAATAACATTTAATACTGGTAACCAAAGTGGTGCAGGAACTGATGCAACCATACTGCTTCAACTAATTGGATCAAAGACCAAAACTAAAGAATTACAACTTAATTCAAGCTTAAGTCAATTTGAAAAAGGTGATAGAGATATTTTTTTTATTGAAACCGAAAACCTTGGAAACATCGAACAAATAAAGCTTAGTCATGACGGTAAAAATTTTGGATCAGATTGGTTTCTAAACGAAGTTATTATAGAATCAATTCAGCAAAAGAAAATTTGGTATTTTCCTATTTACAAATGGATTAAGAAAAACAAAAAAAACACATTTAAGTCTGTTAAGAATGCCATCTATCATTTTGAAATAACAACAGGGATATTACCTAATAGCGGCACGAGTGATAAAATTCAGATATCCTTGATAGGTACAAAATCTTACACTCCATTTATAAATTTGAATTCGTATGTAAACAATAACGAATTTAAAATCGGACACACTGAAAAATTCTCAACTATTCTTGAGGATATTGGTAAAATTCAAGAAATACAGATAAAATGTCCTGAATCATCTAAAAAGGTCAGTTGGTATTTAAATAAAATTATTGTGAAAAAAAATTATGAGAATAGTTTTTCTACATTTAATTTTTACAATTGGGTAAAACCACGAAAAATTTATTCCGCTTCTAAAAATTTACATAGTTACACTGTAAAAATATATACCGGTGCAGTAGCGGCAGGTGGAACAGATGCTAATATATCGATGATAATTTATGGAACAAAAGGAGCAACCGGAATTATTCATCTGAATAGCCTGATTGCCAGAAATGCATTTGAAGCAGGAAATATTGACTACATAAAATTAGCCCATCATAATCTAGGTACCATTAAAAAAATTAAAATTTGGCATGATCAAAAGTGGCTTTCTGATGGATGGTTCCTTAATAAAATATCAGTTTCAAATAATAACACCGGCACAAAATCAGAATTTCATTACTATTCTTGGCTAGATAAATCAGCCGATCCCGGCAGTACTAGTATCAAGCTAACAAGAATGCCAATCCAGCCGCGCCCTTTTTATGTAATTGCTCACATGGTTAATACACCGGCATATTTGGAAGAGGCTTTAGACCTGGGAAGTAATGCAGCTGAATTTGATATTACGCCAAAATTGAATGCTGATGGTAATTTTTCATTTGATGTATTTCATGGTTTTCGTCCTGATTTGGACCCTGATAAAATAAATTTAATGGAACGGAGTATTGCAAGAACCAACTTATCGATATTTCTTGACCATTTAAAACAATTTGAAAAAAAGTATAAAAATTTTTCATTAGTTATTTATGATTGCAAATTAGAAAATATCCCAAAAAATAAACTTGAACTTTGTGGGGAGCAATTAGCAAAAAAAGTGGGTCAAAATTTTTATGGTGAGGATGATTCAAGTAGAATTTTTACGATATTTTCAATTGGGAGGAAAAAATCAGTTCCTTTTTTTGATGGAGTTAAAAAATCTATACCAAACTATTTATTACCATTTATTGGATTTGATTTAAGTATGGAGAAATTCGAATCAACTGAAAAAGCATTTGAAAATAGAAAGGAATCAAATTTTTGGTGGGGCAGCGGAATTGCATCAACTGTTCCCAAACCACTAAAACATTTTATACCGCAATTTTTAATTGCAGCAAAAAAAAGAACAAAACGTGGGATTATTAAAAAGATTTATTACTGGACACTTGATGATCCAAATTCCATGGCAAGAATTTTAGTTACAAAATTGGACGGAATTATTGTGAATGATCCGCTAAAGCTACTAAAAGTTTTGGATAAAGAAGAATTTAAGCATAGTTATAGATTAGCAACTAGAAATGATAATCCATTTAGTGTAATATAGGCAATTTTATCTTGCTGTTAAAAAATTTAGAACTAAATTTACCTTCCCGATTATTGAATTTTTACAAATCTTATTTAAAGGTATTTTATGGAAATTTCTGATCAAATTGCGAAAACACTAAATCTTAATGTAGAACAAATTAATGCGGTACTTAGTTTATTTTCAGAAGAAGCTACTGTTCCGTTTATTGCAAGATATAGAAAAGAAAAAACCGGTGGATTAGATGAGGACCAATTAAGAGAAATTGAGAACATAAATAATTATTTGAACATTCTTGTTGATAGGAAAGAAACTGTTTTAAAAAGCATTGAAGATCAAGGAAAATTAACCGATGAATTAAAAACAAAAATTGAGAGTGCAGACAAATTACAGGAAGTAGAAGATTTATATCTCCCTTACAAACCCAAAAGAAAAACCAGGGGAACTGTTGCAAAAGCAAAAGGATTAGAACCATTAGCTCATTTTATAGTTAATAATCCAAATTTTGATGGTGAATTCAACGAAGTTCTTAATCAATACATAAATGAAGAAAACGATGTAATATCGATTGACGATGCATTACAAGGAGCAAAAGATATTATAGCGGAAATGATAAGTGAAAATGCCGAAGTAAGGAAACTTGTTAGAGGATACTTTCTTTATGATTCCAATATTTGTTCAACTAAAACAACCAGAAAACAAGATGATAGCAAATCTAAAAAGAAGGATATATACGATATTTACCATGATTTCCAGGTAGAAATTACAAGACTAAAGCCTTACCAAACATTAGCTATAAACCGAGGGGAAAGAGAAGGATTCTTAAAAGTAAGTTTTCAGTTCGAAAAAAAAATCCTCATCAACAAAATTTTTGTAAAACACTTCACATTTAATGATTCTTGTTTTCAAGATATTTTAGAAGAAACAGCAGCAGACTCTTTTTTAAGATTGATTCAACCATCAATTGAAAGAGAAGTAAGAAACCATCTAACTGAAGTAGCGGATGAACATGCGGTAAATATTTTCGGTTCAAATCTTAGACAATTATTGCTCCAACCACCAATAACCAATAAAATTATTATGGGAATCGATCCCGGTTTTGTATCCGGATCAAAAGTAGCTATTATTGACGAAACAGGAAAATACTTAGAGGGCAATACAATTTTCCCACATCCTCCTCAAAATAGAAAGGATACCGCAAAAAAAATTATATTGGATTTTATTGTTAAATATAATGTCGATTTAATTGCAATAGGCAATGGAACCGCCAGTAGAGAAACCGAGTTATTAATATCATCTTTAATCCAAGAAAATGACTTAAAGTGTCACTACTTAATTATTAATGAAGCCGGTGCATCTGTTTATTCAGCCTCTCCAATAGCAAAACAAGAATTTCCGGATTTGGAAGCAAGTCAGCGTGGAAACATATCAATTGCCAGGAGAGTATTGGATCCCTTAGCAGAATTAGTTAAAATTGACTCAAAATCTATTGGTGTTGGATTATATCAGCATGATGTTAATCAAAAAATGCTAAATAAGAATTTGGATGATGTAGTAGTTAGCTGTGTTAATTATGTTGGTGTAGACTTAAATACGGCCTCCTCTTCTCTTTTAACCTATGTTTCAGGTTTAAGTAAAAGAATAGCAAATAATATTATTAAATTTAGAGATTCAAAAGGAAAATTTAATGAAAGGTCTGAATTAAAAAATGTGACCGGAGTGGGTGAAAAATTATTTGAACAAGCTGCAGGATTTTTGAAAATTTCACAAGGTTCTAATCCTTTGGATTCTACATTTATTCATCCTGAATCATATAAAGCAACAGAAGAACTTTTAACTATGTGTAATATTTCTTCTATCGCAATTAACAAGAAAGGGCAATTAGTAAAACAATATGTGGAAAAACAAGGACTAGAAAAAATTGCAAACAAATTAAACGTTGGAACTCCTACACTCGAAGATATTATTGAAAATATAATAAAACCTGGCAGGGATCCGCGTGAAAGTATGCCAAAACCAATTTTACGTAGCGATGTTCTTAAAATTGAAGATTTGGAAGAGGGAATGACTCTTAAAGGTACGGTAAGAAATGTAGTTGATTTTGGAGCTTTTGTAGATATTGGTGTAAAACAAGATGGTTTGCTTCATATTTCCGAAATGGCGAATAAATATGTAAAACATCCATTGGAAATTGTTAATGTTGGTGATATTGTAGATATTTCTATTAAATCCGTAGATATTACAAAAAATCGGATTGCTTTAAGTATGAAATAAATATGTGAATTAAAACAAACTTTACTATTTTGATAATGAAATAATTTCTATTTTTTTGGTGTTATGAGTATTTATAATCTTATTAAAGATACAATTGAAAAAAAGGGCGCAGCTTATTTTATTTTAATCGACCCAGATAAACTACCTCTGGAAAAAACTGAATCTTTTGTTACTTATTGTGAAACTGCAGGAGTTGATGGATTTTTAATTGGTGGTAGTTTGATGATAAACGGTGACCTTGATATGTCGATTAAGGAAGTTAAAAAACACAGCAACCTGCCGGTTGTTATTTTTCCGGGAAGTGTAAATCAGGTTTCGAAATTTGCCGATGCCATTCTATACATTTCACTAATTAGTGGTAGGAATGCTGAACATCTAATAGGAAAACACGTCCAAGCAGCACCTCTACTTAAACGATATAATTTGGAACCTATTTCAACCGGTTATATGTTGATAGAATCCGGTAAAACTACAACGGCCGAATATATTAGCGAAAGTAAACCTATTCCAAGAAATAAACCTGAAATTGCCGCCGCTACTGCTCTTGCCGGAGAATATCTTGGAATGAAATTGATCTACCTAGAAGGTGGTTCTGGAGCGGAAAATTCCATTCCTACAAAAATGATTGAAGAAGTAACAAAAAATATAAATATTCCTGTTATTGTTGGCGGCGGAATTAAGACGCCTTTGGAAGCACGCGACAAAGTGATGGCCGGAGCAAAAATAATAATTACCGGTAACTTTTTTGAAAATGAAAATAATTGGGAACTAATCCCGGAGTTTTGCTCGGCAATACATACTAATCAGCAGATAGAAATTTGAAAATCTTAAGAACTTTTCCTTCCTAATAAATCCTTGCTGCAACGGTATAAAATTAAACAACAAACAGCTTTGATCATATTTAGTTTAGTCTATAAAAGAAAAAAAGTTTTAAAATTCGTATTTTTAAAAATATAAACAAATCAGTTAGGAGAATTTTATATGACGGCTAATATAGAGATGATAAAAAAAGTCTATGAAAGTATGAAAAATAAGCAAGATGCAGCCAGAGATGTGTTAGGCCGAGCTATGACTTATACAGAAAAAATTCTATACGCTCACTTATGGAATCCTACGGATAGGGAATTTTCCGGAGGTACGGATTATGTTGATTTATCACCGGATAGAGTTGCTATGCAGGATGCTACAGCTCAAATGGCTCTTTTGCAATTTATGCATGCTGGAAGAAAAACAGCAAATGTTCCATCTACAACTCATTGCGATCATCTTATTCAGGCACAAATTGGTGCTGAGGAAGATTTGAATAGAGCTAAAGATGAGAATAAAGAAGTTTTTGATTTTTTGGAAAGCATTTCTAAAAAATATGGTGTTGGATTTTGGAAACCAGGTGCTGGAATAATCCATCAGGTGGTTTTGGAAAATTATGCATTCCCCGGTGGAATGATGATAGGTACTGATTCTCATACTCCAAATGCCGGTGGCCTCGGTATGATTGCAATAGGTGTTGGAGGAGCAGATGCAGTTGATGTTATGGCTGGTATGCCCTGGGAGCTTAAATGGCCAAAATTAATTGGTGTAAAATTAACAGGGAAATTATCCGGCTGGACCTCACCAAAGGATGTTATTCTTAAAGTTGCCGGTATTCTTACCGTTAAGGGTGGAACCGGTGCTATAGTTGAATATTTTGGAGAAGGAGCAAATTCAATTTCATGTACTGGAAAAGGTACAATTTGCAACATGGGTGCAGAAATTGGTGCCACAACATCTACATTTGCATTTGATACCAAAATGGGAGAATATCTTAAAGCAACAAAAAGAAAAGATGTAGCTGAATTAGCGGAACAGAATGCTCATTTATTAACCGCCGATCCAGGAGTTTATGAAAATCCCGAAAATTATTTTGATCAAATAATTGAGATTGACCTAAATGAGCTTGAGCCGCATTTAAATGGACCTTATTCACCGGACCGAGCTTGGCCTCTCTCAAAGATGAAAGATGCAGTCAAAGAAAATGATTTCCCTGAAGAATTAAGTGTAGGTTTAATTGGAAGTTGTACAAATTCAAGTTATGAAGATATTGATAGAGCAGCCAGTATAGCAAGACAGGCGCTTGCAAAAGGATTAAAGGCAAAAGCAAAATTCACAATTACACCGGGCTCAGAACAAGTTAGGGCTACGATTGAAAGAGATGGACAACTTAAAACGTTAACTGATTTTGGCGGTGTTGTATTATCCAATGCTTGCGGACCTTGCATAGGTATGTGGAATAGAATGGATAATCCTGAACAAAAAAGAAATAGCATTGTAACTTCATTTAACAGAAATTTTGCCAAAAGACAGGACGGAAATCCAAACACGTTAGCGTTTGTTGCTTCTCCGGAAATGACAACAGCTTTAACGCTGGCCGGCAAAATTACATTTAATCCGGAAACTGACGTTTTGACAAATGAGAATGGCGAAGAAATAAAATTACAACCACCTTACGGTGACGAATTACCTGAAAACGGATTTGAACCTGATCTTGAGGGATTTATTGAGCCATCAGACAAATATGTTGATACTGATGTTATTATCCATCCGGAAAGTAAAAGATTACAATTTCTTTCAAAGTTCGAAGCCTGGGACGGAAAAAACTTACAAGATCTGCCATTATTACTAAAAGCAAAAGGCAAATGTACAACAGACCATATTTCAATGGCGGGTCCTTGGTTAAAATTAAGAGGGCACTTAGATAATATTTCTGACAACCTATTTTTAGGTGCAATCAATGCATTTACTGATAAACCAGGTGAAGTAAAAAATGTTTTTACAGGTGAATATAAGAACGTTAGTAAAGTTGCCAGGGAATATAAGAAAGACGGCATTGGCTGGATAGTTATTGGGGACGAAAATTATGGTGAGGGTTCTAGTAGAGAACATGCCGCTATGGAACCGCGTCATTTAGGTGGAAAGGCAATTATTGTGAGAAGTTTTGCCAGAATACATGAAACTAATCTTAAAAAGCAAGGAATGCTGCCGCTTACATTTAATAGTCCGGCAGACTATGATAAAGTTCGAGAAGATGATAAAATCAGTCTTTCAGAAATTACTGAGCTTGCTCCAGGCTCAAAAATAACAATGGTTCTAAAGCATTCAGATGGATCAGTTGATGAAGCTGAATTAAACCACACTATGAATTCTAACCAGATTGAATGGTACAAAGCAGGGAGTGCATTAAACCTAATAGCAAAACAAAATAATTAATTCCGATAATTTATTATTCATAAAGCCATCATTCTTGATGGCTTTTTTTTGGAAATTGCTACGAAAATTATTCGCTTAATTGAAAATTATTCGCACCTTACTTTTCTTATTATTCTAAAAACTATTCTATTATAACTTATTTTATTGGCATCTAGCTTGCTCTAATTATTTAATTCTAACTAATTAATTGGAGCCATTATGAAAAGAAGTACATTTTTTATTTCCCTCATTTTATTATGTAATTCAATTTTTATTTCTGCGTACCCCTCCTTACGAGTTTTAGATCCGCAATCATGGTGGTCAAATGACCAAGGTACCATTGAAGAGGCCACCCTAGCAATTAGACCACATGGCCTTTATATGGAATACGGATTATATTTAACATTTTCTGCCCGTAATACCGGTTTTAGTTCAAATGACGTTCTTGAGGTTGAACTACTTTTTGATTTACCGGAAGGAACTATTGTTAATGATTTATGGTTATGGATTGGCGATGACATTATGAAAGCACAAATTATGGATCAGTGGACGGCCTCATCAATATATGAGGAGATTGTAAATAGACGTGAAGATCCTGCCCTCCTAATAAAAAGAGGAAAACAAAATTACGAACTTAGAGTATATCCAATGGATGGAGATGGACAGAGAAAAGTAAAAATTAATTATTTAGTACCAAATCAATGGGGAAGCAATTTAGTATCAACTAACCTGCCAATGGATATAATACATTCATCAAAAAATGGACTAAAAAAAATGAATGTGATTTATTTCCCGGAAGATGAATGGATAAATCCAACAATAAATGAATTACCGGAGATCAAATTCCAAAAAGGAAATGATCAGACAAAGCCTGAGCACTATATTGCAGAGATATCCGAATCGGAATTATCAAATTCTTTGAGCTTTGGTGTTAAATCGCCGATTGAAAATGGTATATATGTAAACAAATATGGTAGTGAAAATGAGGGAATTTATCAACTTGCTTACTTACCTTCAGAACATATTGAAGAGAAATCTGCAAAAAAATTAACTTTTTTAATAGACTATGAAGCAAATAAAAGCAATATATCGTTGCAAACTCTTTTCCTTAACTTAAAATCTTTACTAAAAGATCAATTTACAAATATTGATTCTTTCAATATTCTGTATTCAAAATTGGATGTAATTCAAGCTTCCGATACATGGTTACCGGCTGATTCTTCCGTAATTGAAAATACATTATTATCAATTTTAGCAGACTCAATTTCTTTTTACAGCAATCTGCCGTCGCTATTAAAAAATGGAATAGAATTTATTCAAAACAATGGTAATGATGGTAGTATACTGCTTATAGCTAATACCGATAAAGTTGGTGATTTCGAATTAGCTAATCAGTTGCTGGACGATCTACAATCGTTAATGAATCCTATTATTCCCATTCATATTTCCGACTTTAATAATATCAATTATCAGTATAATTGGTTTGGTGGGAGAAACTACAAAGGAAATGAATATTTTTATTTAAATCTTTCAAGAATTACTCACAGCAACTATAAAACATTAGATGGTAGTAATACAATTGGCAATATGCTAACATCAATAGTCCAATCACTCAGTGGTTTAATCACTTCATTCGATTTACATACTTCTTTAGAAAACGGATTTTGCTACGGAAGGTTCAATACCAATTTAAACGAAACAATTTATTTAAATCAACCGATTTTACAAATTGGAAAATATATTGGAAGTTTTCCAATGCAAATTGAAGTTTCCGGAGTATATGATTCAAAAGTTTTTACACGAACGCTTTCCATTGATGAGGACAAAATTTTTAATGCAGATAGTGTTAATAATTCAATATGGAGCGGAAATTATATATCATCATTAGAGACAGGTTATGAAAGTAATGAGGAAGTAAACAACATTATTAACCTAAGTTTAGAAAATAGAATCCTTTCTCTTTATACTGCATTTATTGCCTTGGAGCCAAATGATTCAAGTGAATTTTGTTACGATTGTAACGATGATAGTGAAGTACTAATTTCTGTAGATGAAAACGAAGATACAGAAATTGCAGACAGTTTATTTATTCAGGCATATCCTAATCCGTTTAATCCAACAACAACACTAAATGTAAATCTTCCTAAAAATATTGATCAAAGCGAGATCAATATGAGCATTTATAATATACTAGGGGAAGAAGTAATTAAGTTTGATCCGATGCAATATGCTACCAGTCGCCGTTTTACATTAACTTGGAACGGTAAAAATAATTATGGCGAGTCGGTATCAACAGGTATTTATTTCTTTGTTTTATCAACAAAAGAAATGAGACAGTCAATTAAGTTAATGATGATGAAATAAAAACTAAATTCTATAACAAATAAACTGCTGATAGAATATATCGGCAGTTTATACTTTTAATAATAAATCTCTGTAAGATTTCCTGATTTGATGCTCAAGATCCAATTTGAGAAAATCTACTACTTCATTAAATTCATTTTTTGCTTCTTCTAATGAAATTTTATCTACCATTGTTTCTAACTCAAGATAATTCCCAAGACGGGACACTTTATCAATATGTATTCTCGTATTTTTATAAATATATAACTTTCTTTCTTTTTTTACCTCAACTTCAATATCAAACAAATCTGTTAAATACTTTAATACTTCCTCGCCCTTTAAAAATAATACTGAATAGTTGCTCCATCTGTCAGTTTCAGTTTCATTTCTATTATACTTGATTAGTTGATTTTCGCCATTTTGATTTCGCAATTTCAATAAACCTTTGTTAAAAGTGAAATATGTATCTATCTGATTTAGAGAAGAAATATACTTTCCACCTCCACATAAAATTTTATCGATAATATTTTTTTTAGAATTAATGCTGATTTTCAATTCGAGATTTAGAGCCATTTTTAATCCGATATTTGAGGTTATTATTTTGTTACAAATTTATGACATTGACTTTTAAAAAATAATATTTATCTTGTAAGGTAAACAAAAATGAGAATTCGATGAAAAAGTATATCTATATATTACTAATTATTCCACTTTTGAGTTTAAATGCACAAAAAATTGGCGAACTTGCACCTGAAAAACCGCCAATGAATTTACCTGATAATGCAATTGGTTTGGATCTTATGATTGGTGAAGGTGGTTTTGGACTTGGAACCTTTTACAGATATAATTATTCCAACACTTTTACTGGATTCATGGATTTTTCTATTTCTGAATCAAAAGGACAAAGAGAAGTTGAAAGATTTGATATTTTCGGATTTCCACTTCCTGTAAGCGGAAAAAAAAATAGAGTGTTTTTATTACCAATAAATTTTGGCGTTCAATATAGATTATTTGCACAATCGTTAACAGATAATTTAAGACCATATATTGCAGTCGGCGTCGGGCCAACTATGTTTGTTACAACGCCTGCCGAAGAAGAATTTTTTAAATCTTTTGGAAATGCTAAAGCTGAATTCGGACTTGGCGGATACGTTGGTTTTGGGGCAAATTTTGGAATTAATGCAAGTAATTTAACAGGTATTAATCTACGTTACTATGTTCACCACTTATTTAATGATGGAATTGAACAATACCTCGGAGATTTCCAAAATACAATGCAACAGGCCAGTATAACAATTAATATTGGAATTATGTATTAAAATAAATCAATACATAATTCCATTTCCTCCAACTTTTCAATTCGATTTTAAACTAATAACCATATTTAACGACTATAATTAAGACAGTAAGATCATTTAAATATGATTTGTATCACAACTTTCATGACATTCTCCACTAGATTAGGAGTACAATAGAAATTTAAAATCTTTGGGAGAGATTATGGTAGATTCAAATCTATTTGCGAGAAAAAATTTTCTTGATGGGAATTGGATGACTACAAATTTATCAGAATATTTTTCATATAATTCAATAAATGAAAATATAGTTGTTAAACTTAATTTGCTTAGAGCAACAGCAAACGAAGCTGATTTCTTGAAATCCTATTTAGAAAGAATTCCACAAGAAAACTGTGAAGTAATGGTTATTGATTTAAGTAACTGTAATTTCGTTGATTCAACTTTTCTTAGTAATATAATCAGTTTTAATAAAAAAACCGATTTAAAGATAAAATTAGTTGTTTCTGATTCCAGACAATTAAGAATATTTAAGATTACTAAAATAGATTCAATATTTGAAATATATAATAGTATTGATAAAGCTATTGCCTTAAACTAGCCTATTTGAGGAATTGAATTTCTTCGTAATATTTCTTCGGCTAAATTTTTATAGGCAATGGAAGACTTTGCGAAAGGATTATAATTCAAAATAGCTTTGTTATGAAATGTAGATTCGGATACCTCAACATTTTTAGGAATTACAATATTAAATAAATAATTAGGAAATTCTTTTATTAATATTTTTTTGGTGTAAAACGCAGCTCTTGTTCGAGCTTCATACATTGTAAGTAAAATCCCTTCCACTTTTAATTTACTATTGTAATTATTCTTAACAACTTTCATATGTTTTAATATTCTTACAACTTCATTCAACGAATACCTAGATGCCTTAACAGGAATAATTGCAGAATCTGCTGTCATTAAAATATTTGTAGTTGTACCAATTAAGGATGGAGGACAATCAACTAAAACAAAATTATATGAAAAAATTTCATCGCTTAAGATATTTTTGATTATAAACTCATTAGTAGAAAATTTTGATAACTTCAATTCACTATTATAATCTAACCTTCTCATTGGAATAAAATCTAAGTTTTTATTTTCAGTTTTATGAATTACACTTTTGAAAGACTTCTTAAAACTCAAAACATCAAGAATATCTCCGGAAATTGAATTTGATTTAAAACCTAAAGTTGATGCACATTGACCTGCAGGGTCCAAATCTAATAAAAGAACTCGTTTTCGATTTTGTGCCAAAGCTATCGATAGATTGACAGCAGTAGTTGTTTTTCCAACACCGCCTTTGGGAGTCGTTATTGCTATTATTTTACCCATTTCCCCTTAATTTCATCAATGTGGTCTGAAAGAATGAATATAGACAATATCAGTAAAATATAATCAATTTACAACTAATATTGAATGATACAAATCAACAGCTTATATTTGGTTTGCCGTATTAAACAAAAATTGGATTTTTTCTTATGAAATCATTCTACACTTTGATATTTTTATTTACAACATTTACAAGGGTTCTCTTGCCACAAGAATTCAATTCACAAAAGTTTTACAATTCTTATCCTGATTACAAAGATTCTAACATAAAAAACAAGCGCTTCGGACATTCGGGTTTAGTGAAAAAAATAAAAGACATCAAGAAAAACGGTGTTTTTAATGTAGAAATTGCAGGCAAATCTCTCCAAGATAGAGAAATTTTCCTACTTTCAATTGGTGAAGGAAAAACAAAAGTATTACTATGGTCTCAAATGCACGGCGATGAATCTACGGCTACTATGGCACTCTTTGACCTTTTCAACTTCTTTAACGCAAATGACTCACACAACAAATTCAGAAAACAACTGCTAAAAAAAATAAAAATTTATTTTATCCCAATGTTAAACCCTGATGGAGCGGAAGTTTACAAAAGGAGAAATGCTTTAAACATTGACTTAAACCGTGATGCTTTAAGATTAGAATTTCCGGAATCAAGAATTCTAAAAACCGTAAGAGATTCATTAAAGCCAAAATTTGCATTTAATTTACATGATCAAAATACTAGATACACTGCGGGAAATAGTTACCGCTCAGCCACTATATCTTTTTTAGCTCCTGCTTATAATTACGAAAAAGAAATTAATGTTGTACGCGGCAATACAATGAAGTTAATTGTAAATATGTATGATGAATTAAACAAATACATTCCCGGGCATGTTGCAAAATATAAAGATGATTTTGAACCGCGGGCATTTGGTGACAACTTTATAAAATGGGGTACTAGTTCCGTACTAATTGAATCCGGTGGTTGGAAAAATGATGAAGAAAAGCAGTTTATTAGAAAATTAAATTATATTTCTATTTTAACAGGGCTTCACTCAATTGCAAATAAATCATATGAAAAAGCTGATATTGAGATTTACAAAAACATTCCGTTTAATGATAATTTACTATTTAATTTACTTTTAAGAAATCTTACGGTAAAGCATAAAAATAAAAATTACATTGTGGATATCGGCATTAATCATGAAGAAAATAATACAATTGATCAAACCCAAACATTTTATCAAGGAAAAATTGAAGATTGGGGAGATTTATCAATTTTTTATGGTTATGACGAATTAGATTTAAACGGTTATGAGATTCGGAAATCTAAGGTTTATGATTTACCGGTACATAACTTAAACGAATTGGATATTACAAAATTATTAAAAAAAGGTTACGGATTTATTAGGTTGGGTTCATTAGAAATTAATCATGAATTTTCCGGCCTTCCTTTTAACTTGGTTTTGGGTGATGTTGAAGTAAAAGTTGATCCGGAGTATAATGAATTTGCAAATTTTACAATCTGGAAGGATAAAGAATTACATTATAATATTATTAATGGATTTATTTATGATGTTAAATCGGAAATTGAGATTAAAAGTAATGGATTGATATTTAAATAATTTTATTGATTAAACATTATTTAATAATTATCTTTAAGATCGTTATTTTTTAACAAAAAAACCAAATAAGGTAGGTGAGAAAAATTGGTAGGCATTAATATTGGTGAAAATGAAAACATTGATAGGGCTCTAAAAAGATTTAAGAAAAAATATGAGAGGTCCGGTGTTCTGAAAGAATATAAGAAAAGAACTTTTTTTACTAAACCTTCTATTGAAAAACGAATGGAAAAAATTAAGGCTAAGAGAAGAGCTTATAAAGAAAATTTAAGAGCAAGAAGATAAAAAAAAGTCCAGCAAATGCTGGACTTTTTTTTATTCTATCCAATATTTTTTAAATAATGATTTTCAACATACGAGACTATCTTTTCAAACATTTCATCAACGCTTGAACAAAAATCAAATAACTTCAGATCTTCTTTATCAATCATTCCATTTTCAATAAAAGCTTCAAAATTAATTATATTTTTCCAATAATCTTCATCGTAAACAATTACCTTCATATCTTTTTTAATTTTCCCGGTTTGCATTAGAGTTAATATTTCCATAAACTCATCAAGGGTACCAAATCCACCCGGAAAAACTATTAGAGCTTTTGCCAGATATGCAAACCAAAACTTTCTCATAAAGAAATAGTGAAACTCAAAGGCCAACTCTTTTTTTACATATTTGTTAACAAATTGCTCGAAAGGAATACTAATATTTAATCCAATGGAATAACCACCGGCTTTTTTTGCTCCTTTATTTGCTGCTTCCATAATCCCGGGACCGCCGCCGCTGCATACAATAAACCTTTTCTGATTAGTTGGTAATTTCATTGACCACTTAGTTAGTTTCTCTGCTAATTCAACAGCATCTTCGTAATATTTTGACATTTTTACTAATGTTTCAAGCTTTTTTATTTCCTTGCTATAACCTCTTTTTTTAGGATTACCATCCTTTTTAAAATCTTTTAAATCTTTTATAGCATCTTTTTTCGATTTGAGACGGGCTGAACCAAAAAATACAATAGTATCAATAATGTTATGTTTCTTAAATCTAGTCTGCGGTTCTAAAAATTCGGATAATATTCTTATTATTCTTGCATCTTTTGAAGTTAAAAAATCAAGATTTTTGTAAGCTTTTTCTGGCAATCCGGCACTACCCATATTTCATGTTCTCCTAATTTATTATTGCTAAAATCGAACTTTCAAAATACATGTTAAAATTGAATTATCATAAAATTATTAAAATAAAAAATTGCGCATAATAATGAGTACATATTATTTTCGTTTTTAATAAGTTTCAATCCTACAATAAATCAAATAAAATTTATGAAATATATACTTCTAGTATTTTTTTTAATTATCAATGTTTTGTTTGCTAATTCAGACATAAACGAAAGAATTCAACGTATTATTGATAAACTTCCAGCTTCAACTAAATATTCGGTTTTTATCCAAAATGCTAATTCTAATAATATTATTTATAAAAAAAATGCTAGTGAATCAATGATTCCTGCTAGTAATACGAAACTGTTTACAACTGCAGCAGCATTAAATCTTATGGGAGCTGAACATGAATTTTCTACCAAAATAGTTACCGATGATAGTGATTATAGTGGCGGAACCATTGATGGTAATTTGTACATAAAAGGTTTTGGGAATTCTACATTCCAGACAAAAGATTTGGATTCATTGGTTGGAATGATAAAAAATATTGGGATTCATTCAATTCTGGGAGATATTGTAGCTGACGATTCATATTATGACAAGTTATATACTAGAGATGATTGGATAATTGATGAAAGAGCAAATGTTAAACTACCTCCCGTTTCAGCTTTGGTTATTAATAAAAATCAATTTATCATTTCTTTCCGTTCTACGGGAAAAATTGGCAGTAAATTACAATATTCAATCAAACCGGAATGCTCTTTTATTAATGTTGAAATGAACGCTAAAGTTACTAAAAATAGATCCAGGCCAAGAATAAGATCGGTATTTAAAGATGGGAGAATAAATGTAAAGGTTAATGGAGGATTACGCAAAAGAAGATCTAAAAGTAGTTATGTAGTGAATATTAATAACCCGCCACTCTATTTTGCTCTTCTTTTAAAGGAAAAATTACAAAAAAAAGGGATAAAAATTACCGGATTGGCAAAAACCGGTATTACACCTATTCTTACTTCCGAACTGACATCCGTTTCAGTAAACCTTGATACATTGATTTCTTTAATCAATAAAAATAGTAATAACTTTTTAGCAGAATGTTTATTTAAATCTTTAGGTGCATATTATAGCGGTGAAGAAGGAAATTCATTTTATGCGACACAAGCTGTGCTATCATCATTTGAAGATGAATTTATTATTGATGATGCAACAGCAGTTGTAGATGGTTCGGGTATTTCAAGATTTAATACTATTACAACAGAATCAATAGGAAGATTATTAAATTCTATTTACGGAAATGAAATTCTTTACGAAGATTTTTTTCGCTCGTTATCTGTGAGCGGAATCGATGGAACTTTAAAAGACAGACCGGTAAATAATTTCATCAAGGGAAATTTTCATGGAAAAACGGGAACGTTAAATGGAGTTTCGGCTCTTTCAGGATATCTTACCGGTAAAAACAACAATACTTTTATTATTAGTATTATTCTTGAATATAAAAGAAAGGGTTCAGGTTATCACAAGGATATAGAAGATAAAATTTTGATAGAGTTATCAAAATAAAAAAGGGAATTGCTAACAAACAATGCCCCTTTATAAAATTTCTATTTCACTAAAATTATTCTACAGGTTGAGATTCACCATCACCGGTTTGTTGCGGTAAAGTTGTTGTAGATGGAACAGTTTGATTTCCGGAGTTTTGGATTATACTTTCTCTCTCTCCGCTTGTAGTTTGACCCGGCAGAAAAAATAAATTTATTACTACTGCTAAAACCAACAAAGAACCACCTAGCCACCAAGTAGCTTTACTCAAAAAATCAGCGGTTCGTCTAGCACCAAATACAGTTCCAAATCCACCGGCACCGCCGCCAATTGTTCCCGAAAGTCCGTCACCTTTACTAGCTTGTAATAAAATTATAACAACTAGTAGTAAAGAAATAATAACTGATATTGTAATAAGTAATGTGTACATCTCATTTCCTCAAAAATTAGTAGCGAGAGAGGGATTCGAACCCCCGACACGTGGATTATGATTCCACTGCTCTAACCAACTGAGCTACCTCGCCAGATACTTTTTACAGAACATTAAAAATATAGAAATCCATATCAAATTTCAAGAATTTCATTTGTCAAATCATACGGCAAATTCAAAAAATCTATAGAAAAACTAGTTGGAAAGGTTCTCGTAATTTAGATTCGTCCATAACTTATCTAATAGTTCTTGGATATTAAATCCTGCGACAGCAGAAAATAAGATTAAATTTTCGTCAAATTCATGTTCTAATTTTGATTTCAAATTTGTTAACTCTTCCGGAGAAATTAAATCTGTTTTTGATATCCCAATTAATTTTTTCTTTTTTGCCAATATGGAGCTATAATTATTTAATTCCTTTAACAAAATTTCATAATCTTTTTTGATATTCTCAGAACTTGAATCAATCATCATTAACAATAATTCTGTCCTTTCAATATGCTTCAAAAATTCGTGACCAAGTCCTTTGCCTAAATGTGCACCCTCAATTATTCCAGGAATATCGGCAATTGCAAAACTATTAAACTCTCTATACTTAACAATACCAAGGTTTGGCTTTAAAGTGGTAAACGGGTAATCTGCAATTTTTGGTTTAGCGGCTGAAATTTTAGAAATTAGTGTTGATTTTCCAGCGTTCGGAAATCCAACCAAGCCTACATCGGCAATTAATTTTAACTCTAAAGAGATGGAAATCTCTTCTCCAGTTTTTCCTTTTTGAGCAAATCTGGGAGTTTGATTTGTTGATGTGGCAAAATTACTATTTCCCTTTCCTCCTCTTCCCCCTTTTGCAAGAATAAACCTAGAGTCCTCTTCATTTAAGTCACAAATAACATCCTTATTTTCATCAACTATTAATGTTCCTTTTGGCAAATTTATTATCAGATCCGGCCCATTTTTTCCATCTTTTAGAGATTTAAGTCCATTTTTTCCATTTTCAGCAATATATTTTTTTTTGTATCTAAAATCTAAAAGTGTTAAAAGATTTGGATCCACTTGGAGAATAACATCGCCGCCCTTACCTCCATTACCGCCAGAAGGTCCGCCTTTGGGAACAAATTTTTCTCTTCTAAAAGCCACAGCACCATCACCGCCATTACCGGCTTTTACATATATTTCCGCATAATCGATAAACATTAAGTTATAGCGTGGGTAAAATATTCTGAAATTAGAGATTTGAATGTTTCAACTTCTTTTGAAGTTAATACTATATGATTAATCCTACAGTATTCATCAGTAAATTGAAATGCTTCCGTTTCACTATTTGATTCAGATATTTGATTAACCAGTGAATGATAATCCTCCATATCATAGTCGAATACGGATTCAATTATTCTTGTCATATCTTTTGAAGAAAGTACTTCTTGAAAACTGGAAAATGCCTCATGGGCCTCACTTTGATTTGATTCCGTTTCATTAGTTTCGTTAATTTCTTCATGTTCTTCATTTATCGGATCATTATTAATTTCATTTTCTTCAATTGGCTCTACAATTTCATCTTTATTATCAAGATAACCTAGATCAGTGAAAACTTCTGTTATTTCTTCATCATCATCATCATATAGATTAAGCTTTTCATCATCAATTAAATTTTCCATTTCCGAAATATTTTCTTCAATGTCCTCTATACTTTCGCTTGACTCATTTAGTATCATTTCATCTTTTTCTGAAATATCTTCTTTTACAACGTCATCAATAGCATTATTAATACTTACATCAATATTCTCAAAATTATCAAATACATTTTCAACTGATTCTAACTCCTTATTTTCAGTAATTCCTTGCTCATCTTCAAAATCATGCAGCTCTTCATCAATATTATCTCCGGAATGAAAAGAGATTGAATCATCATGGTCAGAAATTGTAGTTGAAAGGTCAATTTCTTCCTTTAAGGAAGAATATTCTATTATATAATTGGTTTCCTCAGATAAATCTTTTAATATTTCTTGGTTATCCATTTGAATGTCATAATCTTCGAAAGGTATAATTGGTGATTGGAGTATTTCAAATACTGGATTTGGGTCGATTACTTCTTTTACTAAGTTCTGAATTTCAGGTTTTTTTTTTTTGAATGTCATAATCTTCGAAAGGTATAATTGGTGATTGGAGTATTTCAAATACTGGATTTGGGTCGATTACTTCTTTTACTAAGTTCTGAATTTCAGGTTTTTTTTTTTGACTGTCCTCCTCAACATTATCACTGTTTAATTCCGATACATTCTCTTCTGAAACTTTGTCAATGTCATCATCTGTTATATTACTTTCACTCTCACTGATATCCGTATTAGTCGAATCTTCAGAGTTTTCAATAAGTTCATCACCATTTTGTCTGTATTCAAATACTTCATCCGTACTTAATATTTCGTTGTTAGGAATGTCTATTTCATTTTCTGCAGATTCAAAAATTTCTTCACTGATCTGAAGATTATTTTCCTCCAAATTTTCTGCAATTTCATTATCGGAAATATTTAGATTAGGATCCGAGATATTAAGTTCATCATTATTATGCGCTATATCTACTTCAAGTTCATCTTCAACAAGTTGAGTTTCTTCTATAGCTATTTCTGATTCGGGTGTAACGGATTTTAATGTTGTTATTACATCATTCGCCAAAAATAATCCGGTGGAATTAATGCCATAGTTATTTTCTAACTTAGTAATAAATTCTGATAGGTTTTTTTCTTGTAGAAACAACTTAATTGCCGGTAATGGTAATTGTTCGTTTTTCTTCGAATGAGGATCGAAAAAATTTGCCATTGAATTAACTGCAGTTACAATACTATCTTCCAGATGAGTCTCTTTACTTATAGAATCTACTCTCTTTAAAAGTGTCTTAAATTCTTCCCGTTCCATGAAAAGAATTTTTTTCTTATCGAAATAAGTTAGTAGAATTTTTTGGAGATAACGATAATAATATGCATGAGATATACCAATAATAATCTCTTCAATCGATTTTTTCTCAGAATTACTGAAAATAAAATTTGTTAGAGTATTATTGGGTTTAGTTAAGTAATTAACATTAAAAATAATAGCATCTTCTAAAATTTGCTTGACGAACTCAAAATCAAAATTTTGAATACGTTTAATTTCTTCACTAATTAGACTAAAATAATTCGAAATCCTATCTGAAGAATAATTGAATATAGAATTTTCCTCTATTTTTTTTCTATCTGAAAGAATTTCTTTTTCAATTGCACCATTAATATAATGAAGAATGGCAGGATGAATTTTACTCGATTTAATATCTTCAACCCTAAACCGATTTCCTAATATTTGAAGTTTATTGAGATTTAAATCGGAAATGAAGTTTATTTCTTTCTTAAACATAGTATTAAACCAAGTCTATTAAGTTAGTCAAATAACCCAAATAATCTATTTTTCCATATTAATATATGATTAAATTAAAAATTGACCAAATTATTTGTAAAACGAATGGATTTTGTTGATTTGCAGTATTTAAAGTAAAAATTGGCGGATCGGACAAAATGTTCTTTAGGAGAGAGCATTTTTGGCTTTGCCCGATCCAATTTATACTTATTAGCTAGCTTTATTCTTGTTTAATGCCTCAAAAAGATTTGGATAAATTTCAAATATTTGATCAAAACTACCAACAGATAATAACTCCGGCTTACTATTATGATCAATAATTAATTTTAAGAATCCTAGTTTTTTATCAACTCTCTTAAGTAGTTTAATTAATGATCCAAAAAATACGGAATCAATAAAATATACTTTTTCCATATCAATAATAAGATTTGTTTTATCATTTTCAATTAATTCATCAACATAATCATAAAATTCTTTTGCTTCATATACAGTTGCTCTATCTAAATCGACCATAACAATTGTATTTCCATTGTTTTCGTCATAAATACTTCTAAATTTATACAATTTTTTTGACTCATAGTATTTATCACTTAAATAAACACCTTTTTGACTGCTTTTTTTAAATAATTTCTTTTCCATTTCCAATTCTCCTAAAGACCAATTTATAATAAATTTTTATTTTTTTTAACAAATTCTGTATTATTTGCAAACGAACTGTTGGGTATGTTTTCTTTATTTTCAGTTTTATCTTTACTTTTAAACTTTCTTTGAAACACTCTATGTTGTTTTATAATATTCCAAACTTTACCATCTTCAATATCTATTACTTCATTACCTATTGTAGCATATTTTACATCTGCATATATTTTTACATCATTAATTAATGTTGGAGAATCTTCAATATAAAATTGCATTGTTTTCCTAATATTATCTGGTAACTCTTCATACAATCCTGTTGTAACAAAATTACTATCTATAGACATAGTCATTAAAAGAGAATCCATATTATTTTCTGAAGCTTTATAACCTGCTAAATAACTTGAATAAGCTAGTACACCAATTCCAATTATGATAAGGATCAATACTATATTTGGGTTTAGTTTTTTCAAGTTAACTCCATAGATGAAATAATTTCTGTTTTCTTTTGGTACTAATTAACTGATTAGAAATGAGAATGTTGTGTTGTAAATCATATATGGAAGTTATAAAAATTATTATGCGGAAATCTGAAAAAAATGTGATGGGACAAAAAAAAGGGTAAGAAAAATCTTACCCTTATGAAGTACTAGTTGTTATTTGCTACGATTTTGTAGCTCTTCGTATCTTTCTCCGCATTACAAAACTCCAAATAAAAGTTTGAACAACTTTTATTCCCTTTTTTTTCAACCACTTGCGCGGAAAAACCTTGAGCAGTATGACGGTCAATTAACAACTTAAAATACTTTGAAGCTATATGATTAGCCTCATCCAGAGAAATTTTAGCCATAGCTTCCCTGCTTTAATATATTTGAGAACATTCGGTTTTTCACTATCGAATTGATCATAGAATTATTTAATTAATTTGAAATTCATGAGTAATTTTACAGTCACTTTTGTTCCACAATTATTACTTATAATATTGATTGCCCTTTTCTTCTTAACTTAACAGAACGACAAATATTTAGTCTTGAAAAAAAATATTTTCGATATAAGTTTTTAACTTTATTTGTTGTTCTTCACTAGGATATCTTCTCTCAATAACTCTATTACAACGTTTCAGGATTCTCTTGAAATTGCCGTTTTTTCTACTTTCCTCTGGGGTTTCTTTAATATTAAGTTCTTTTTCAACTTCTTGCAAGAGAATGTATGCAGAAAGTGATGTTTCGTAAAATAGTTCCATTAGTAATGCTCCCATTATTCTTAGTAAAACATTGCAACGAGCTAATATAGCTTTCGCAAAATTATATTTATCAAATACGAACCAACTTTTATACCAATATCAATTAAGCTAATTTGTATAACTGTTTTTAAGATGATCCCAATAACTATTATTATTTTATTATGTTTTAATAGAATGATGTGCTTCAAAAGTAATTTTTACTCTTTCTTTTTTTTGGCTGGAACTTGAAGATTTTGAGAATTTGTCTAAATATGATTCAATATTAGAAGGTGTAAATTAAGACGATTTGGCTTATTTTCATTGATATTATTACTCCTCCTTGGACAGAGCAATTTCTAGTAAAGAAACCGGAATATAGTGATTTTTAATAGAATCAAGTTTTGAGAGAAGTATTTTTTTCATCACTTCATTATCAGTATTTTCTTCAATTAATTTTGCCCTTAAATTGGGAGGTGTTTTTATTAGTAATGACAATGTTAATGATACAAAATCGATTAACATCTCATGTTCTTCAGTAAGCGTTTTATTATTTGCTTTTAATTTCTTTATATAATCTTTTCTAATCGCCTTTATTCTGTTATTCGCTGATGTGTAATTTGTGCTTTCATCACTATTAATAATTTCTTTTACGTTATGCTCGTTAAATATTTCAACGTATTTTTCAATAGATTCTAATAGTTGTACATTTTGTCCGGAAATTTTTTCGACTATTTGCGAATGTTTTTTTTGATTTAAGAAGAATACTACAATCAATCCTAAAGATATTATACAAAAGATTATAAGTACCCAAATAAATAATTCCATAATAGTGTTATTCCCTCAACAATAAATCAATACAGTTATTATATATAAAATGTGTGCTGAAACACAATGCCAATATTACAATTCTATTATTTAGCCGTCAAAGAAAGCAATAGCTTTCAGAAAAGTTTTGACAAATTTTGTGATTATTAAGTATATCATCTTTTAGATAATTTAGCAATTATATTTAATATTATGTATCGTACAATTTGTCATTAACAAACAAGAATGAATGACACTAATTTTTGGGAGTTAACATGTTTAATGTATTATTAGTTGAAGACAATAGCGGAACGCAAATATTATTAAAAAACATTCTAAAGAGAAAATTTTATTGCAATGTTTTTACTGCCAAAGATGGAATCGAAGCACTGAAATTAGTCCCTATTAGTAAACCTGATTTTATTCTTCTTGATTATATGATGCCGAATATGGATGGTTATGATTTTTTAAAGGAATTAAGATTAAGAAAAATTCATAAAAATATTCCGGTAATAGTAATTTCATCGGTTAATGATAAAATTACATTAAAGAAAATTCTGGCTCTTGGTGTGAAAGACTATATTCTAAAGCCTTTTAATATTGAAAATACTTTGGAAAAAATTGCTAAAGTTATGAATGAAAGAAATAAGGATTTATCATCTAGTCTTAAAAATCTTGAATCAAGAGTGACTTTATTGGAACGACAAAATAAAACACTGAAAAAACTAAGCTCTGAAACATCGTTAATCGATAGACGAATATTTCTAAATTAACATTGTAAAATTATAATAATTGAGCCAACCCATTATTTGTAGTTGGCTCTTAAACTTCCGAGTGATCCTCATCTAAAAAATCAAAATTATCAAATCCACTAATTGACATAAGAGTATGTGTTTCATGTTTATCAATTAACTCATCAACAAAATTGAAATATGCTTTTGATGCAATAGCACTGCTATCATGTAACAATATCGGCTTATTATAAAATGTAGATTCGGCGACACTTGTATTTTTTGGAATTGCGGTTTTAAACATTTGGTTTGGATACAACTTGTATAATTCTTTTTTAATTTGGAACGATGCTTTCGTATTCAATTCATGCATTGTTAATAAAAGTCCGTCAACCTTTAAATTTGGATTAGCATCTTTCTTAATCTCTTCAACAAAAATCATCATTTTTTGAACAGCTTCTAAAGAAAATTTTGAAGACTTTACGGGAATAATTAGGTAATCTGAAGCAATTAAACTATTAACTGTAGAACCATATAAAAACGGCGGACAATCTAAAATTATATAATCATATTCAGACTTAACTTCTTCTATTGCCTTTTTTAGAACTGTTTTATCAACCGTGAGGCTATTAAAAGTTACTTCATCCTCATAACCAATTTTTTCAAAAGGAATAATCTCTAGTAAAGGTAATTCTGTTTTATGAATTACTTCATGAACATTTTTAGAATGCTTATATAAATCCATTACATTCCCAAAAATCTTCTCCTCGTCATAACCAAAAGCTGAACTACAATATCCACTGGGATCAACATCAATAATCAATGTTTTTTTATTTTTTAGAGCAAGGCCAGCGGCAAGATTTACAGCAGTAGTTGTTTTACCAACACCACCCTTCGGAGCTGCGACAGAAATAACAAGGTTTTTCACAAATTATACGGTTTTTTTCAGCATTAGAATTTATTTTAGTAGAAATAAAACTATGTATTGGTAGTTATTAAAGGTGTGGGCTAGAACACATAATTAATTGCTAAGGCATTTTTTTGCATAAAAAAAGGGAGTGATTTTTCAATTCTCCCCTTTTAATAATTAAGATTTTTGGTCTTAAATTACATTTTCATTGATGCTTTTAGAAAATCTCTATTCATCCTTGCAATATTTGATACGGAAATCCCCTTAGGACATTCCGCCTCACAGGCGTAAGTGTTTGTACAACTTCCAAATCCTTCTTCATCCATTACGGCAACCATATTTGTAACTCTCTCGTAGCGTTCAGGTTGTCCTTGAGGAAGTAAAGAAAACTGCGAAACTTTTGCTCCAACAAAAAGCATAGCAGATGAATTTTTACAAGCGGCTACACAAGCACCACATCCAATACATTCGGCAGCATCAAGCGCTAAAGAAGCAATATCTTTTGAGATTAGTATTGCATTTGCATCAGGTGCGCTTCCGGTATTAAATGAAACATAACCGCCAGCCTGTTGAATTTTATCAAATCCGCTTCTATCTACTATTAGATCTTTTATCACTTTAAATGCTTTCGCTCTAAATGGTTCAATATAAATCGTATCACCATCATTAAAAATTCTCATATGTACTTGGCATGTAGCAGTTTTTTTCTGGGGACCATGTGGATGACCGTTAATTACTAATCCGCATGTACCACAAATCCCCTCTCGACAATCACTTTCTATAGCTATAGGAATCTTACCATCTTTTTCCAAGTTATTATTAAGCTCATCAATCATTTCCAATATTGAGTCATGAGGAGAAACCGATACCTTGAACTCTTCAAAGTTTCCAACTGCATTTTCAGATTCTTGTCGCCATATTTTTAATGTTAAATTAATATTTTCGTATGCCATTATTTATAACTCCTAGTAGCTAATTTAACATATTCAAATTCTAATTCTTCCTTATGAAGCTTCCACTTTCCGGCTTCTTCATATTCCCAAGCGGCAACATAAGCATATTCATCATCATTTCTAACGGCTTCACCATCTTCTGTTTGATATTCTTCTCTAAAGTGACCACCGCAAGATTCTTCTCTATTTAGGGAATCAACAGCCATAAGTTCTCCTAGTTCAAGAAAATCAGCAACCCTTCCCGCTCTTTCTAAAGTTTGGTTTAGCTCTTCTCCTTTTCCAACAACTTTAACATCTTTCCAAAATTCATCCCTTAACTCTTTTATGTCATTTATAACTTTTTTCAAACCTGCTTCATCTCTAGACATTCCAACTTTGTCAATTAGTAATTCACCTAATTTTCTGTGAATATCGTCAACTGTTTGAGATCCGTCTATAGAGAGAAGTTTATCTACATCATCATTGATCTTTGTTTCTGCTTCTTTAAATTCACTTCTATCAGTTGATACTTTTTCCGGTTTAACTTCACCAAAATAATTGCCAATGGTATAAGGAATTACAAAATATCCATCCGCCAATCCTTGCATTAAAGCACTTGCACCAAGTCTATTTGCTCCATGATCAGAAAAGTTGGCTTCCCCAATAACAAATAATCCTTCAACTGTGCTCATTAAATTATAATCTACCCATGTTCCACCCATTGTGTAATGAGGAGCCGGATAAATCTGCATTGGAACATTATAAGGATTTTCACCGGTAATATTTTCATACATCTCAAATAAATTACCATACTTTTCTCTTACGGCATCTTCACCAATTCTGTTAATAGCATCAGCAAAATCAAGATAAACTGCGCGCCCACCATTAACTCCTTTACCATCATCACAAGCGTATTTAGCACTTCTCGAAGAAATATCCCTAGGAGCTAAATTACCAAATGATGGGTATCTTCTTTCTAAGTAATAATCTCTTTCATCTTCAAGAATCTCAGAAGGGGCTCTATGGTCCCCAGGTTTATCTGGCACCCAAATTCTACCATCATTTCTTAAACTTTCACTCATCAATACAAGTTTTGATTGACCTTCACCATGCAAAGGAAGTGCCGTCGGATGAATTTGAGTATAACAGGGATTAGCAAACACTGCACCTCTCTTGTGTGCCCTCCAAGCAGCAGTAACGTTACAATACATCGCACTGGTTGAAAGGAAGAAAACATTTGAGTAACCACCGGTTGCCAAAATTACAGCTTGAGCCGAATGACTTTCAATTTCTCCGGTAATTAAATCTCTAACAACAATTCCTTTTGCTTGACCCTCAACAATTACTATATCAAGCATTTCTTTCCTATGAAAAATTTCAACACCACCATCATGAATTTGGCGGTTAAGGGAACTGTAAGCACCCAATAACAATTGCTGCCCGGTTTCGCCTCTAGCATAAAAAGTCCTTGATACTTGGGCTCCACCAAATGATCTATTAGCCAAAGTACCACCATATTCCCTTGCAAAAGGAACACCTTGTGCAACACATTGATCAATAATATTATTACTAACTTCTGCCAATCTGTGCACATTGGCTTCTCTTGATCTAAAGTCACCACCCTTTACTGTATCATAAAATAATCTATAAATTGAATCGCCATCATTCTGATAACTTTTTGCTGCATTAATTCCACCTTGTGCTGCTATTGAGTGTGCCCTTCTTGAAGAATCATGATAAGTGAAAGCTTTAACTTTATAACCAAGCTCACCCATAGTAGCAGCGGCGGCCGCTCCCGCTAAACCGGTTCCTACAACAATTACATCAAATTTTCTTTTATTAGCTGGATTTACAAGTTTCATATTAAACTTGTGATTGATCCATTTTTCTGAGATATGACCTTCCGGAATTTTAGAATCTAATTTTATCATTAGTTACCTCCTAATGAAGCTAAATAAAAGAATACTGGAATTGACACAAAACCTATAGTAATTATAACTGCAATCACGGTCCCTATTTTTTTTACAAATGGAGCATACTTATTATGCTGCCACCCCATTGTCTGAAAAGCACTTTGGAACGAATGATTGAGATGAAAACCTAGAATAACCATAGTTACTATATAAAAAATCGAGATAAATAGATTTGCAAATGTATCTTGAACTATTGCATAAAATGGATGCGAACCATCAACAGGGTGAGCACTAAAATTAAATGACATCCAAAAAGTCCATAAATGATATATTAGAAAAATAAGAATAATACTGCCACTAATATTCATAAACCTTGAATAGAAAGTACTGTTTTCGGAGTTTGCATTAATAGCATATTTCTGTGGATTTGCTTTTTTGTTTTCGAAATACAGTTTAATAGCATTATATATATGAAGCACAAAAATTATCAACAGTAATATTTCTATTACTCTAATCAATGGTTTAATTGCTTCAAGTCTCGCAACATTTTCATTAAAAATGTCCGGACCTAAAAATAATAGCAAATTATTCAAAAGATGAACGACAAGAAATAGTAGTAAAAGAATTCCTGTTGTTGCCATTATAAACTTTTTGCCAATTGAAGAGTTAAGTCGTTCTGATAACCAACTCATTAATTACCTCCCGGAAGAGTGATGTTTTTTAAATGAAAAATTTTCTAGAGTGTAACAGCACTTTCAATTATCTCCATACGAAAATGAATATTTTATAGCATAAAGATAATTGAAAGTGCTGATATTTCAAAAAAATAGGTTAAGAAAATCTAAACCATGCAATATTTTTTGCGATAATTTAATGAAATATGAATAATTAGTAATAAAATCTAAATTTAAAACAAAGATCATATTATAAAGATTATTAAATAATATACAATGTCCCAGAATAAACAAAGTAGTGATAATAATTTTTAACAGATAATGTAAAATTGTCATTCCGGAGAGTTAATGAAATCTAAAATAGTGCCAACTACTGTTGAACAAAAAATGCGTGAAGAAGATTTTATTGTATCAAAAACTGATTTGACAGGGAGAATAACTTATTGCAACAGAATATTTATGGAATTTGCCAAATATGATGAAGAGGAATTGTTAGGGACCCAACATAATATTATTAGGCATCCGGATATGCCGAGGTGCATATTTAAGTTACTTTGGGATACAATAGAGCAAAAGAAAGAAATAAATGCATATGTAAAAAATTTAGCAAAAGATGGTTCTTATTATTGGGTACATGCAAATATATCCCCTGTTGTTAATGATATGGGCGAACTGAAAGGATATTATTCCGTTAGAAGAAAACCTAATGAAAGAAGATTGGAAGAAATTAAAACACTCTATTCTACGTTATTAGATGAAGAAAAAAGATATAATAAAAATCAAGGCCTTCAAATCACAGAAAAACTGTTAACAAATTTGATTAATGATGAGGGTAAGACATATGAAGAATTTATTTTCTCCAAATAACCATAAATCCATAAAACAAAATATAACCCATCGCTCTATTGTTATGGGAGTTCTTGTGTTATTTGTAACGGTAGCAGCAATATTGGAGACTAATCATTTAACAGAACAAAGGAATGATATTATTGACTATTATGAGAATGTTATAGAGGGAAAAAAGGAATTCTCCAATGATGCGTTAAACGAAATTCAGTCCGGTTCGCCTTTTACAGCTATTTTTCTTTGGAGTTCAATAATTTTACTATTAGCATCCTTGATAATATTTCATACTCAACTAATAAATTATACCGTTAAATCACTAGATAGAGTTAAAAAACAAGTGAATTTCTTAACTAATGGTGATTTATCAAAAAGAATTACATTTATAAAAAATAAAGACGAATTTGGTGAGATCTACTGGTCATTAAATGACGCTACTGATCAGCTTGAAGCATTAATCAAAGAATTAACTACATCAATTGAATACATATCTAAGAGGCAATACTTCCGACCGGTTTTATCAAAAGGCTTAAATGGAGCGTTTTCAATCCAATTAACAAATGCTCATAACTCGTTAAAAACATATAGTAATGAACTTATAAAAGAAAAAGAAGAAATTGAATTAAAGGCAGGTAAATTACTATCTGCTATGGATAAAATTGCTAAAGGAAACTTAACGGAAAAGATGGAAGTAGTTAATCCAAATGAATTGATGTGCAAGTTATCTTTGGGTTATAATCATTTGGTTTCAGGTATAAGAGAAATTATATTAGACGTAAATGAATCTGTAAATTCCACAATTACGGTTGGTAACCAAATAGCATCAAGTATTGAAGAAATGGCGGCCGGTGCAGAAGAACAGAGTAATCAGACAAACGAAATTGCTTTTTCAATAGATGAAATGACAAAAACTGTTTCCGAAACAACACAAAACACTTCATCAGCAGCACAATCTGCTAAACAATCTGGTTTGCTTGCAGAAGAAGGAAGCATAGTTGTGCAAAAATCAGTAAAAGCTATGGATTCTATAGCAAAAATTGTATCGCAATCTGCTGAAAAAGTTCAAGAATTAGGAACCAATAGTGATAAAATTGGTGAAATAATTCAGGTTATTGACGAAATAGCAGATCAAACGAATTTACTTGCATTAAATGCTGCAATTGAGGCAGCCCGGGCCGGTGAGCATGGAAGGGGTTTTGCAGTTGTAGCAGATGAAGTAAGAAAACTAGCAGAACGCACTACAAGCGCAACTAAAGAAATTGCGGGAATGGTATTACAAATTCAGGAAGGGACGGAAAATGTTGTACATTCTATTAACGTTGGAAATGAAGAAGTAAAAAATGGCAAACAACTTACAGAAAGTACTGGCGGGGCAATTCATAATATTGTGGAAACAGCAAATAAAGTTATTGATGAAATTAACCAAGTTGCAACCGCGAGTGAAGAGCAATCTCTTACTTCAGCCCAAATAGCACAAAATATTGAAACAATAAATAATGTTTCAAGTGAATCTCTATCAGCAATTCATCATATTGCCGCAGCAGCAGCCGATCTTAGTAGAACAACTGAAGATTTGAAAGAGATCGTAAATAAATTTAAACTAAGCGAAAACACTGGCCATAATTCTGAATACGAGACTAGTGAAAAGCTTGTAAGTATTTAATCTATAAATAGGATAAATAAAATGGAAAAAGAAGAAAACACAGCTATCGTAACAGAAGAATTACTACAACTAGTTAGCTTCAAAATTGGAGAAGCTGAATTTGGCGTTGATATTCTAAGAGTACAAGAAATCAATAAAATGATGGATCTAACAATAGTCCCAAATACTCCACCATTTGTAGAAGGTGTTGTAAATCTTAGAGGTAGAATTATTCCCGTAATTAATTTAAGATCAAGATTAGGTTTAGAATTGAAAGAGTATGATTCTGAAACAAGAATTATAGTAGTAGACTTGCACGATAAAACTATTGGCTTTATTGTAGATGAAGTTAAGGAAGTGCTAAGAATACCTAAAAATATTACTGAACAACCACCGGAAGTAGTAACCGGAGTCGACTCGGAATATATTACTGCAATCGGTAAACTTGAAGATAGGTTGTTAATACTCTTAGACTTAACAAAAATCTTATCAAATGAAGAACATAAAGAGCTAGCATAAATTTATAATGATAGCGGCATCAGCAAAAGAAATAAAGTCCATTACTATTTTAGTAAAGGAAAAAGATTTAGCATCGGTTAAAGCTATTTTAAATTTTCTAAAAGAAAAATTTTCTCGATTTTCTATCATGAAATTTAGAACAGGCAAAATTGGTGAAGATATTTTAGTGTCTTTTAAGGTTAGTAGTGAATTCTATCCGAAAGTACTTGAAAAATTTGCATATAATGATATCCCATTAATTATGAAGGATAAAGATTCTCTTGATTTCATTGATGAGAAAAAGGAACAAAAAAGGAAAAAACTAAGAGCTCAGGGATGGTCTGAGATTACAGTACATAAAAGTCACATTTCATTGACTCAACTTCAGAAGCTAGCAAATGAAGGGAAAGTAAAAGAGGTTGCAAAAGAAGCCAAAGGCGATGTTAGTTCAAAGATAGAAATAGTAAATAAGGCAAAATCACTTTTAACACATACTATTGACATCGCCATAGAAAACCTTGGAAAATATGCAGAGGATGGAATTGGTAAAAGCCAGGAAGCTATTGAGCAACTTATTCTAATTGCAACTGACAAAGACTTAAAATTATTCCACAAACATGAAGAGATTAAAAAAGCAGGATTTACTGCAATTGAGATTTCCCTTTCACACAAAAACTATAATGATAATTTAATTTCAATAGCTAATAATTCTAAGCTAAATCATCTGATAAATATAAAAGCTGCAATTTCGTTAGCTGATTTAATTTTTCCCGAACCTGATCAATATATAAAAATTGTATCAGAGCTAGAAAAATCCTTAAACACACGATGGCTTAAAATAGCATTAGAATCATCAAAACAAAAATTGAGTTCTATTGAAATAGATAGTTTTAATGAACTGATAGAGTTTGTAGAAAGTAAAAGAAAACAAGCACAATTAACCGCTTCGGAAAATATTCTTTAGACCTCACACGATTCTTAATTTAGATACAAGTTAAGGTGAACATTGTATAAAAGAGAAAACGGTAAATCAAAGTAACGATCTACAATTGGGGTAACTGAAATATCTATCAATTTATAAAAAATGATGATAGCAAAAATATCATGCCATATTTATAAAATATGGCATGTCTAAATTTTAATCCAAAACTTCTGTTTTCTCAATAAACTCAATACCGAGAGTTTTTAATTCTTTTAATACTTTTGGATAAATCAATGGATGAGTTGGAATATGGCACCCGGTTAACTCCAATTCACCTATCATTACTAACTTGGCTGCAATAGCCGCAGGAGCACCAACGGTTTTGGCAATTGCCGTAAAATTGGTTTTGGGGTCACCATAATCTACAAGTGTGGAAATGGTTCTTTCTTTTTTTCTATTTTCACCATAATCGGCAACTATATTATGCTGAAGAATTACCATGTCTCTTTCCCCTTCCGGAAGGGGCATTTTTTTCTGAATTAAATCCGTCATCAAATCCATGGGCGTATTAAAATTTTTCCCTATTTTTTCAAGATCAAGCAGACCTAACCAGTTCAAATTTTGCATAATAGTCCCGGTAGGACTAATACCTAAAAAATTTGCCAATCTTGCTTCTACATTATTTCCCGAGATATTTAATGGTAAAAACATTTCTGTAAAATCCTTATAGCTCTTATCTGCAATTTCCGGTAATGATAAGGTATTTAGATATAAACCTAGTTTAACAATTTGACTCCATGTCTCACTCCAACCCGGGTATCTCAAAGTACCTCTAATCATTGTTTCAACTTTTTTTAACTTAAATATTTTCTGATAAAGCAGGGAATCTCTGTTAGGATAAGCCTCAAGTGTTCCTACACCATCAACAGATACATTCCACGTTCTGTTGAAAACTTTATGGTGCGGTACTAATTTAATTCTTCCTTCTTCTAAATACTGTGCTCCGGCATCTCCTGCTGTCACAACATTAGACGGGTTCCAAGTAATGCAATACCGAAGTGGATTAGACTTAACTTCGGGGGCTGGGATTCCACTACCATAAGAGATAAATTTTGATATTGTCCCACCTCTTTCACGAATTCCGGTAATAATTTCCATTGCCGACATATGATCAATACCCGGATCAAGTCCCATTTCATTAAGTACTAAAACTCCGCATTTTTTTGCATCCAGATCAAGTTCCGATACTCGCGGATTTTCGTAAGAAGCTGTTATTACATGTTTGCTGAATCTTAAACAATCAAGAGCTATTAGATATTGAAAAGTAGGGGTTAAGAAATTAACTACGAGTTCACTTTTTTGAATAAGTGAATGTCTTTTTTCAGCATCATTAACATCAAATCCAATTCCATTACCATGGGGGTGGCCATTTACTGCGGCTCTTGCTAAATTTTTATCTTTGTCGGCTACGGTTACAAACCAATTATTTTTTTGTGCTTCATCAAGTAAATAAGAAATTAAGAAAGGAGCACTTTGGCCTGCTCCCAGTATAAGAATATTTTTCATAATAAACCTTGAGAAAAACTGATTATATAGTGAATTATCGGTGCGAAAAATCAATTTTATATAGACTAAACCTATAGAATTAAGTTATTATTACAAATAATTCTTTCATAAAAATTTTTCTAAATATTTAAAATTCGGGGTTAATTTTCCCTTGTGAGCAATTATTGCATTTTTGAACTCTTCTGGCAAATTTAATTTTTCAAAATCCAAAGAATAATTTGTCTCTGCTAAAAATTTTACAAAAGGTAATAATGCATCTCCAAAGGTTTTGGAAGCTTGTCGCGGTAATTCCGCAGGTAATTTATCAACTGCAAGTATAACCGGACCATTACCTTCAATTCCATCTTTAACTAATCCTGTAAGCGGTTCATAAACAAATGCCGGATTATCGGATGATGTGGCTTTAGTTGTAAGTTCTACAGATCCCTCAATATCACATGTTATATCTCCAATTACCTTTAATTTTTGATCGGATCCATTAGAATAATATTCTTTCATTAGTTCTTTTGTCACATGTTTTGGAAATCTTTCTTCCCAATAAATGCCATTTACCAACATGGTTAAGTAAGGTAAAAAATTATTCATCAAACTGCCGTATTCTTTCGGATTTTCAATAAAATGATCTAAATTGAACTGTTTTCCCAATTTATGGGAATACATATCTTTTTCTTTTAACTCAACTTTATAAACTACTTTATTTGAAAATTTGCCCATGCTTATAAATTTTTCAAATTCTTCAGCCTTAATTTCCACCGTAGGTAATAGATCGTATAATTGCTGAGCACCTTTTGATACATTTCCGTATCCTGTAAATCCGGTTATAAGTGGAGTAACCTCTTCAGGCAATCCGACTTCCGAAATTTTTTCCCCTACCTGCTTAATTATTTTCTCAGCATCATTTAACATATTATATTCTGTTGCTTGTTCCATTATATTAAACGGATTATCAATTCCTTCTAAACCTAATCTTTTTCCTAAAAGCCATAACGAATCTATAATTCCAGCAAATCCTGCAAATTTTCCAAAAAATATTATTCTAAAACCTTCTTTATTTTTCACTAATTCATAATCTATTAGTGTTATATTTTTGTCCAAAATGCTTTGCAGCAAAGGCATATTGTAATCTTGGCCTTTAATTGTATGAGAGAAAAACACAAACGGTTTATTTGGTATTAAATCATTAATAGGAACTTCTTTAACTCCAAAAATAATGTCACATTCTTCAAGTCTACTAGAAACATTAGCTCCAACATTAGTATATTCTTCAGAAGTGAAAACTCTTTGATCGGCCGGCTCTACGATTACATCGATATTTTGATCTACAATTTTTTTTACATGATCAGGAGTTAGTGCAGCCCTACGTTCTGAAGGATATTGAGTTTCTTTTCTTATTCCTATTTTCATAATTCTTCCCGCAATAATAAATTGATAATATTATCCTATAAAAATAGAGAAAAGATTAACGATAAAAAAAATTGAAAGGGAATTTAAATGAATTGGGAATATCTCTGATATCTTTGAATTACGTTTTTTACATAGGAAAAAGTTTCTTTCCCATTACAATACCCGTTTCGTACAACTTCGTCATTATAATATTTTGCTTTTGACTTTTTTAACAAATAATTAGCAACATTATCCGTCCATACATTAGGATTTGCACCATACTTCTCCGATAATTTTCTTGCATCTTCTATATGTCCAAATCCAATATTATATGAGGCAAGTATAAAATTGATTCTTTCATTTTCGTCTTCAATAAATTTGGACCAATACTTATCCAACCATTTAATATATTTTACACCAGCCTTTATATTTTCCTCCGGATCCAGTAGATTGGCAGCTCCGTAAGCTTTTCCGGTTTCCGGCAATAACTGCATTAGCCCAACGGCTCCTGCCCATGATTTAACGTCTGTTTTAAAATTCGATTCTTGAAAAACAAGTGAAGCTAGTAATTTCCAATCCCACCCAATAGTTTTTGCATATTTTTGAAGTAGGTTATCAAATTTAGAAATTCCGCCTCCGTCATTTAGAAAAAACTTACTGTTACGCCTGTATTTGTAATAAGATCTATACTTATAATATCTGTCGTATATAACATAATAATCCACTTCTTTTTTTATTTCTTCAATCCATATATTTAATTCATTCAAAAAATCAGATGATCCTTTTTTTACAGCCCACGCAATTTTTTGTGGAAAGGAAATATGTGTTCCAATATCCAAATTTGAGTAATATGCCTGATTCAGTTTTGCAACATTTTCATCTGATACTGTAAATTCAATTTCTCCATTAGCAACTTTTTCAATTAAATCTTCAGTAGAAACGCTATCCGCGTCTTCAATAATATCAATATATCCTCCAATTTCTTCCGATAAATTTTCTAGTCGTGCCGTATAGGCACTTCCTTTTCTCACATGAACAGTTTTGTATTCCAGATCGATTGGATTTTTAATTAGCAAATCATTTATTTTATCTAAAGTTAATTTTCGCCAATTTTTAGGTTTTCTTTGTACCAACACTTGATGTGTTGTATTTAAGTGGGTTGTAAAATCAATTTTTTGTTTTCTTTCATTTGTAACAGTTAGGTTAAAAGCAATTAAATCGCCTTCTCCTTTTTCCAACAGCTCGAACATTTCTTCAATATTTTTCGATATTTTTATTTCAACATCAACCCCAAGTCTATCACCTAATTTTTTTAATAACTCATATTCGTAACCCATAGTTTTTCCTTTATATATGAAATAACTATAGGCATTAAATCCGGTTATTGCTATTAGTTTACCTCTTTTTTTGATTTTTTCAATCGAAGGATTTTCAGATGGATTTTTAATATTTGAGTTACACCCAATTAGTAAACCGAAACAAAATAGAGTAATAGAGAATATTCTAACCAGCTTATTTTTATTCAATTTTCGCATAAAGGTATAACAAAACAAAGTGTTTGATTTGATTTTTTTACTAAGCTACAAATATTAAAGAGTAATATCAAACATCTATTCGAGAGGTATAGTTAGCAGACATCAATAAATAATATCTGATTTAATACTCTATTGTGGATTTTATTTTTTGGTTTGCCTCATAATCATTTATCCAGTCAACTCCAATTTCTCTCAATAATTCATCAATTTCAAAAGCCTTTTTCATCATACTTTTTTCATGCAATTCACCCAATTTTTTTTCTCTTGAGAGCCTTGCCCAAACGACAAGTTCTTCTTTAAGGGCCATTGTTTTCTTAATTAATTTGTATGTTATTTCAATATTATTCAATGTTTCCTCTAATAAAATCTATAAAACTAATTTTAGATCATTATCGCCAATTTCAAAAAAAAATTAACTTTTATGTGATTTTACTCAATATCTTAATCTTACTTTGAGTCACATTTGGGTTTCAATATATATTAAAATTCTTAGGTTAATTTGTTATTTTACATAGATAAATATTTTTTAATTATTTAATAAATTCTGGAGTCAATTATGCCGGAAGAAATTCCAACAGAAGAATTTAAGTTGGATAAAAACTTAAATTTATCTTCTGAATTCTCTCCACCTAATTTTGAAGAATGGAAAGCCCAAGTGGAGAAAGACTTAAAAGGGGCTTCTTTTGAAAAGAAACTTATTACAAAAACTTATGAAGGTATAAATTTAAATCCTATATATACCAATAAGGATATTGAAAATTCACCATTTGTGGAATCCCTACCTGGTATAAATAATTTTGTAAGAGGAAATGATTCAACAGGTTATCATGTAAATTCCTGGGATGTAAATCAAGAAATTAATGTACCGGATGTTCTAGAATTTAATGAAGCTCTGCACGAAGCTCTAAAAAATGGTCAAAATTGTGTAAATGTTTTGTTAGATACAGCTACAAAGCTTGGTTATGATGCCGATTATGCTAACAGTGACCAAGTTGGAGATTCCGGACTTTCAATCTCAGCAATAAACTCTATGAAACGGGCATTTAATAATATTGATTTTAATAGCCTACCGCTTTATTTGGATGCCGGTTTTAACTCGATACCTTTTCTATCTCTCTTAAATGCTCATTTTGAAGCTAACGGTTTAGATATCACTAAGTTAAAGGGCGCAGTAACTGCCGATCCAATAGCACATTTAGCAATTTATGGCGAGTTGCCGGTAAAAAAAGATTTTATTTTTGATATGATGAAGAACTCACTACAATGGTCTAATAAATGTGCACCTCAGCTAAAAACAATTGGAATAAGTACACTTCCCTATCTTAATGCCGGTGCTAATGCAATTCAAGAATTGGCTTATGTAGTATCTACAACTGTTTTTTATTTGAATGAACTTCTGGAAAGAGATATTGATTTATCTACAGTGATTAACAAAATTCAATTTACATTAGGGATAGGCAATAATTACTTTATGGAAATTGCTAAATTCCGTGCTGTAAAAGTTTTACTATCAAATATTGCTGAGGAATATGGAATTAAAACTGAAGCTCTTAAACTAAACATTGGTGCTAAATCAACAAGCTTTACACAGACTACCTTAGATCCGTATGTAAATATGTTAAGATCTACAACTCAATCATTTAGTGCTATTTTAGGTGGTGTTAACAATATTACCACCAGCACTTTTGATGAATCTGTGAGGACTCCCGATTCTTTCTCACGTAGAATTGCAAGAAATACCCAGACAATTTTGAGAGAGGAGTCCCATCTTGACCAAGTGATTGATCCGGCCGGAGGTTCTTATTTTATAGAAACACTAACGGAAGAAATTTCCAATAACGCCTGGAAATTGTTTAAAGAGATAGAAAATGAAGGCGGTATTTTTGAAGCAATTTCTAAAGGTTTAATTCAAAGCTCAATTAGAGAAGTTACTAAAGCTCGGACGAAAGACATTAATAAGAGAAAATCAGCAATTATTGGCACAAACATGTTTGCCGATATTAATGAAACAAAATTAGAAGAAAGAAGAGTTGACCAAACAGCCTTTCAAAAGAAAAGAGCCGAATATCTGGAAAAATTCAGATTAAATGGAACAAAGGAAAAGCATGAATCGGTTATTGAAAAACTTCATTCAATCTCAACTTCAAATTCTGCAGAAATTGTAGATGTAATTACTGAAGCTTATCTTTTAGGTACAACATTGGGTGAAATATCCAGTGCCCTTAATTCTTCAAATAAAGAAAAAATTAAAGTTGAGCCTTTATCAAAAAGAAGAGCATCACAAGATTTTGAAGCTTTAAGACAAAGAGCATTAGATTATAAAAATTTGACCGGATCCTTACCAAAGGTATATTTAGCAAATTATGGATCGTTAAAAGAATACAAAGGTCGTGCAGACTTCTCAAAAGGTTTTTTTGAAGTTGGCGGCTTTGATGTGATTGATCATAAGGGATTTACTACAACTGAATCGGTGGTTAACGGTTCATTAGAATCTGAAGCTCCAATAATTGTAATTTGTTCAACCGATGATAATTATCCGGAGATTGTACCAAGCATTGTAAAAGGAATTAAAGATAAAAAGCCGGATACTCAAATTATTCTTGCCGGATATCCTAAAGAACAAATAGATGAACATAAAAAATCGGGAATCGATGATTTCATATTTCTTGGAGCAGATGTAATGGAAAAATTAACAACCCTCTACTCTAAAATTGGAGGGATAAAATAATGAATAAACCAAATTTCAATAATGTTGAATTAAAGTTCAAAAAAGGAAATAAATCATATAGTGATTGGAAAACTGAATTTGAAAAATCTTTAGGTAAATCTTATGAAGATGCAATTTTCCAAACAATGGAACAAATCCCAGTTGCTCCACTTTACACTAAAAATGATATTAAAAATACCGAACATTTAGAATATATGTCCGGTCTTCCACCATTTTTACGCGGACCATACAGCACAATGTATGTTGCCAGACCTTGGACAGTTCGTCAGTATGCCGGTTTTTCTACAGCGGAAGAAAGTAACGCTTTTTACCGTAGAAATTTAGCGATGGGTCAAAAAGGTCTGTCTGTTGCTTTCGACCTTGCAACTCACAGAGGTTATGATTCCGATCATCAAAGAGTTGTTGGCGACGTTGGAAAAGCCGGTGTTGCTATTGACTCTGTTGAAGATATGAAAATTCTGTTCGACTCAATTCCACTTGACAAAATGTCTGTTTCAATGACAATGAACGGCGCTGTACTTCCTGTAATGGCATTTTATATTGTAGCGGCTGAGGAACAAGGTGTTAGCCCGGAATTGTTGACCGGTACGATCCAAAATGATATTCTAAAAGAATACATGGTTAGGAACACTTATATTTATCCTCCGGAGCAGTCAATCAAAATTATAGCAGATATTTTTGAGTACACATCTCAGAATATGCCTAAGTTCAACAGTATCAGTATTTCCGGCTACCATATGCAAGAAGCCGGCGCTACTGCGGACCTTGAAATGGCATACACGTTAGCAGATGGTCTCGAGTATGTGAAAACCGGAATAAAAGCCGGACTTGACGTTGACGCTTTTGCTCCAAGATTATCATTCTTCTGGGCATTGGGAATGAATTATTTTATGGAAATTGCAAAAATGAGGGCTGCCAGGGTTTTATGGGCAAAACTTATTAATCAGTTTAATCCTAAAAACCCTAAATCAATGTCATTGAGAACTCACTCTCAAACATCCGGATGGAGTTTAACCGAACAAGATCCATTCAATAATGTTGTTAGAACTTGTGTTGAAGCTATGGCTGCTGCATTGGGTCATACTCAATCATTACATACCAATTCACTTGATGAAGCTATAGCTCTTCCAACTGATTTTTCTGCCAGAATTGCAAGGAACACACAGCTTTATCTGCAAAATGAGACCGGTATTACAAAAGTTATTGATCCTTGGGGCGGTTCGTATTTAGTTGAATACTTAACTGATTCGTTGATAAAAAAAGGATGGAATCACATTCTTGAAATTGAATCATTGGGTGGAATGGCAAAAGCAATTGAAGCCGGTATTCCTAAAATGAGAATTGAAGAAGCTGCTGCTAGAAAACAAGCCAGAATTGATTCCGGCCAAGAAACAATAGTAGGTGTTAACAAATATAAATTAGATAAAGAAGATCCAATAGAGATATTAGAGGTTGATAACACTGCAGTGAGATTGTCTCAAATCAAACGATTAAATGAAATAAAAAAATCTAGAAATGAAGATGAAGTAAAACAAGCTTTATCTGCTATAACGAAATGTGCTGATTCTAAAGAAGGTAATTTATTAGATTTAGCAGTAAAAGCAGCAAGAAAACGTGCAACATTAGGAGAAATCTCAGATGCAGTTGAAAAAGTAAGCGGTAGATACAAAGCCGTAACCAGAACAATTTCCGGTGTTTATAGTAGTGAATTTAAAGGAAGTGAAAACCAAATGTTAAATAAAGCTAGAGAATTAACAAATGAGTTTGCAGAAAACGAAGGTAGAAGACCAAGAATTCTGATTGCAAAAATTGGGCAGGATGGTCATGATAGAGGGGCAAAAGTTGTGGCCACAGCCTATGCGGATATGGGATTTGATGTTGATGTTGGTCCCCTTTTCCAAACTCCGGAAGAAACTGCGAGACAAGCAGTTGAGAATGATGTTCATGTTGTCGGAATGAGTTCATTAGCTGCCGGTCATAAAACCTTACTTCCTCAATTAATTGAAGAGTTGAAAAAACTAGGCAGAGAAGATATTATTGTAATTATTGGTGGGGTTATTCCGGCTCAAGATTATGATTATCTTTACGAAAAAGGAGCTGCTGCAATATTTGGTCCGGGTACAAAAATACCTGAGGCAGGTATTAAACTTATGGAATTAGTTAAGGAAAGATTTAGCAGTTAATTTCTTTTAGCAAAAAAGTAGAAAATTAAAACCGCAGCTAATCAGTTGCGGTTTTTTAGTTAATTACTATAAACATGTCATTCCTGACTGCCGTCAGGCAAGTCTGAGGAGTTTGGAGGTTGCTGAGTAGTCAACTCTACCTGATGGTAGACAGGCTTGTCTCGATACTTTCTCTGAAAACTCTATAAACGGTTGATATATAGAAGTAAACCGAACGACTTGCCTACCTACGGTAAGTTTGAAAGTTCACCGAAAGTAATCTCAGAGTGTTCTAGTGAATCAAAGATTTCTCTTTCAGTTCTAAATAACAAAACAGATCCTACAAATTTGCATTTATTATTGGTAAAATTTTAAACGGTGCCGGATTATTTTCAGCAATGTTAATTAGTCCGATCTGGATTCCATTAAGAAATTCAGCAAAATTTACAATTCCTATGGTTAATCCATTTTGCTCACCCGTTATTTTATTATATCCAGCAAATGAAAAGCCATTAAGAGTATAAATCTCAGTCCAACCAACGGAAACATTTAACCCGGTTGCTTCAAAAGCTTCGGTTTTATATCCGCCAAAATTTAAACCTTTTAGTTCGCCATCAGTCATTAATTTTCCCAAAGTAAAATTAAGACCCATTATCCCGCTTGAACTAGTTACGGTTAATCCGCCAATATTTATTCCTTTAATTTCACCATAGGATACAACTGCCAGTCCGCCGAAATTAAAACCATATATCTCCTCTTGAGCAACTAGTGCCAATCCTCCAAGATTAATACCTAACATCTCACCCTCTGAAACAAGTGCTAACCCACCAACTTTAATTCCTGTCATATTACCTTCCGAAACCAATGCAAGACCCCCTATATTGATCCCTGTAATATCACCCTCTGAAACGAGTGCCAAACCGCCAAAACTAATTCCGGTAATGGATCCTTGGGAAACTAATGCTAGCCCCCCAACATTAATTCCGGTAATACCTCTCTCAGAAACTTGAGCCAATCCACCGAAATTTAATCCGTTTATTTCACTTTCCGCCACTAAAGCCAATGTGCCAAAATTTAATCCGGCCATGTCACCACCAGCCACAGAGACTAGTAGACCTAAATTAATACCATAAATATTATAATCAACAATATTTCCCAATCCAACAGCCACACCGTTAATATCGCCTGCAGCCGGTGCAACACCAATTGCTAAACCATTTATTTCTGATCCGCTAAAATCTTCAGGCTGCCAAAATGTAAAGTTAATTCCATTAATTTCGTTAATACCGTCATCAATTACGTTAAATCTAATTCCATTCCACGATTTGGAATTCCCAAAACTTATCCCGGTGTTGGCGTAACCCAAATCTAAACTATGATAGGAATAGAATTCCTTTTCATTCTCATTAGTTTCTTGACCGGAAAAAAAATTAGTACAAAATATCACCATTAAAAGGATGATTTGTCTAAGTTTCATTACATCTCCAATAAATAATTTACTAACAGTTTAGACGTATTTAAAAAAGGAAATGTTACAATAATTTGATAATAATACTAAAAAAAAGCTCCAAACAATTCTGTTCAGAGCTTTTCTTAAAATTTATTTTAATTACTAATTTACTTTAACTTAATCATCTTCATGGTTTTTAGATATGTATTCTTTTCACCTACTACGTTTATCTTGTAAAAATAAATACCGCTGCCTACTTTATTCGAATGATTATTTAATCCATTCCATTGTGTTGAATAAAACCCTGCCTCAATTGTTTCATTTACCAAGGCTTTTACTTCTTCTCCATTTATATTATATATTGTCAATGTTACATCTGAAGTCTCTGTAACCTGAAATTCTATTTTTGTGGATGGATTAAACGGATTTGGATAATTTTGTTTTAAGCTAAATTCTTTCGGTATTGCGATATTTCCTTCATTTTTGACAGATGTCTGAATATCAACTTGTGATCCGGTTCGCTTATTGTCTTTCTGGAATGTCGGCCATTGATGATTTATAGAACTCGCTTTTTTTAACACATAACTTGGATCCATAAAACCATATAATGATTTATCCGAACTTCCAATATAGATCCTACCGATATTTGTTACCAGAGGTGCCGAACGAACCGAGGCACCAGTTTTATAATGCCAATTTAATTCGCCTGTACTTGATAATGAATAAATCTTTCCATCTTCACAACCAAATATTACATCTCCATTTTCTACCAGTGCTGGATTTCCGTACACAGTAGTATCAGCAACAAATGTCCAAATCAATCCACCTTCATCATCCAGCACATAAAATTTACTATCTCCAGAACCAAAATATATATTCCCTTCCGAATCTATTACCGGGGAAGAAAGAATAGGGCCTTCTGTCGTATAACTCCAATTAAGACTACCATCGGAATTTAACGAATACAATTTTCCGTCATTACTTCCAAAGTAAACCCTTCCTAATGTATCTATTGCCGGAGATGAATTTATTTCTCCATTTGTCTCATAATTCCAATTCAACGTTCCTGAACTATTAAGTGAATAAAACTTTTTATCACTACTACCAAAATAAATATCTCCTGTTGAAGCTATCGCAACTGACGAATTTATTGAACCTCCTGTAAGATAATTCCAATTAACACTGCCATCATCACCATCAACTGAATACAACCTATAATTTTCAGTCCCGACATAAACAATTTTCTCCTGTGTAATTGCAGGAGAGGCTGTGACTATACCTCCCATAGGTGTATCCCATTTGGAGTTACCTTTTGGATCAAAGCAATATAATCTTAAATCATCTGAACCAACATAAATATTTTCATTTGGGCCAATAGTTGTTGTTGATTGAATGTCTCCACCAATTGCTAATGTCCACTTTAGTTGATTCTTATTATCAAAACAGTAAACTTGATCATCAGTTGATGTAGCAAAAAAGACACTATCTCCAATTGTACTTATTGAGGAAGTAATTGGACCCTCTGTTTCTAGTTTGTATGAACATACTTTAATAACTTTTTGAGTAGTATTTGAAATTCCATTTTCGTCAGTTACCGTTAATTCAACAACATTATCTCCTGTAGACAATTCAATTTCTAAGATGGAGTTTGTTCCTACAACTTCGTCTTTATATTTCCACTGGTAATTTGTAATAGGATATCCGCTAATGGTATAACTACTGGAGGCATCAAAATTTCCAGTAACAGATCCATCCCAATCTTCATCATACCAAATTGAATCTCCTTCAATTATAATAGCTGGAAGAAATGATAGCTTTGTTAAGAAAATATTTTCATTAGATTCACCGCAAACTACTATTTCATCATTATTAGTTTGAAAAACTTTTTTACCTTCTCCATCTCCTAGAATTCTTTCCCATAATAAATTACCTGAAACATCTATTTTAGACAAGAATACTTTCCTATCTACTTCTCCTGTTATTATATATCCACCATCATTTGCCCTGAATAATGATTTCCCAATTGTATATCCATTAAATAAAGAATAGCTTTTATTCCAAAGAATTTCATCATTGAAAGTGGTTTTAATTATCCCTAATTTGCTATCAAGTTCTCCTACTATAACCATCCCACTATCTGCATGTGGCACACAACGATCTTCCTCACACTCAACACCTACAATACCAGAATAAAAACTACGCCCATAACCATAAGTCAAAAAATCAGTCATCCAAATTATATTTCCTTTTTCATCCGTTTGTATAATTTGTGTTCCTCCAAAAATTGACGAAGCTAAAATTTTATAACCAGTAATAGAAAATTCAGTTTTATCGAACATTATGTTTCCCGAATCAGGGGAATTAAACAATGTTGGAATGTAGTTAGTCGAAGTTAAATTTCCTAAATTATCAATATTTGAAATCCATAGAATGCTGTCTTGAGGCATTAAAGAACGACCCAATAAAACATAACCGGAATCAGTAGGCAGCATGGAATGGCCATTTCCGTGATTATACTTCTTTGTCCATAATGTGTCACCATTATGATCAACCTTTATCAGCCAAGCATAATTATTAAGAGCACTACCAAAAACAATAAATCCATCATCTTCAGTTTGAAAAACTGTGTTGCCCAAATCATGTTTACCAGAATCATATCTTTTTTTCCAAATCTCATTTCCTGATGAATCAGTTTTAATAAGAATAATATCATCTTTTTCACTAGACAAATAAGTTCCTCCAAGAATTATAAATCCGTTATCGCGCGTTTGTTGAACAGAAATACCCATTTCCCTAGAACTTGAATCATAAGTTTTATTCCACGCAACTTCAAGCTGAGCAAAAAGATTTGAAATCAAAAACAAGTTTAATAATAGACAATAGGATATGATATTCCCTTTTAATTGCATAACTCTCTCCCAAAATTGTAAAAAAATATATTAGAAAAACAAATAATGTATTATCGGTTTCAATTAGAGTTTATTAACTATATATAATAATTTATTTAAAATTGAATAACATCAATAATTACTACCTAATAATTAAATAAAATTATATTGATAACAAAATAATTTGGAAAATATTTTTATTCTTAAAACAAATTCTTCGCCCAATTGCTTACTATTAGTTTCATATATTTAAATATTACAAAATTGTTAATATTCTATAGGATTTTAAATGTTTATCTTAATTATTCTTTCAATATTGTTCACATCAACTATATTTCCACAAAAAAAAGCGTTTGAAATTGAAGATCTTTACAAGGTAAAAAAAATTAGTAACGCATCTATATCCAATGACAGCCGTAATGTTTTATATTCTGTGACTTCTTATAATTTACAAAATAATAAAAGCAATACAGATATTTTTATTTCAAATATAGATAGAAATAATCATGAACAATTAACATCTCATGAATCTATTGATAGTGATCCGATTTGGGATTCAAATAATAATGGTTTTTATTTCGTCTCTCATAGAACAGGAACTGCACAGCTATTTTATATGAAGTTTCCCGAAAAAAGTATAAAACAAATAACAAATTTCTATATGGGAATAAATTCGCCTAAACTTTCACCTGATGGAACTAAAATTATCTTCAATACTAAAATTTTCCCTGAGCTGGGAGTTAATGAAATTCGAACGAAACAATTATTGGAAAATATGGATAATGGTCCGGTTCAAGCTCATATAAGTGATAGCCTATTCGTTAGACACTGGACCGAATATAAAGATGGTTTATATTCTCATATAATTTTATATGATTTGGAAACTAAATCATACCTAGATCTTACGCCCGGTTATCAAAACTCACCTACATTTTCTCCAGATGGAAGCGATGATTACGATTTTTCTCCCAATTCCAAGCATATAGTTTTTTCATCCAAACGAGTTCATAATCCGGAAGAATCAACCAACTCAGATTTATGGACTGTAAATATTAATGGTGGCAATCTTAAGAATTTGACAAAACAGAATAAAGCTTATGACGGTCACGGTAAATATTCTCCTGATGGAAAATTTATTGCTTATTTAACCCAACTAATTCCCGGTTATGAATCCGATAAATGGCGGTTGGCAATTTATGATATTGATAAAAACAAACACCAGATTTTAACAGAAGAAATCGATAACACTATAAATGATTTCAATTGGGGTACAAACTCAAAATCTATTTTCTTTTATATAGATGAAAAAGGCTATAATCCGCTACTCAAAATCTCTTTAAAAGATAAAAAAATTAGTAGATTGATGGAAAATAGAAGTCTCCATAATTTTTTGGTTGCACCAAATAACAATTCAATTTTATTTAATTATTCCTTCGTTCACAAACCAAATGAGCTGGCTAAACTAAACTTAAAAACAAAAAATATTGTGGATATAACCAATATTAATAAACAACTAACTAGTCAAGTTGATGTAAGACCGGCTGAACAGATTTGGGTTGAAAGATCAGATGGAAAAAAAATTCAAGTATTTTTAGTTAAACCGCACAATTTTGATAAAACCAAAAAATATCCTTTAGTAATTAATATTCATGGCGGACCGCAAATGCAATGGAGAGATTCGTTTAGGGGTGATTGGCAAATATACCCAGGATCAGGATATGTTTTGGCTTTCCCAAATCCACACGGATCTACAGGTTTCGGGATAGGGTTTACTAAAAACATTTCTACAAGTTGGGATGGTAATGTTTATAACGATGTAAAAAAAGTTATGGATCATCTCCAAGAGTTACCGTATGTTGATAAAGAAAAAATGGGAGCAATGGGATGGTCATATGGCGGATATTTTATGAATTTACTTCAAGCAAAAGGTAATAGATTTAAATGCCTGGCTTCGATGATGGGCATTTATGACTTAGAAGAATTTTACTTAGAAACTGAAGAATTGTGGTTCACGAATTTTGATTTGGGTGGAAATCCTTGGGATCAAAAAAAGTTATATGACAAACAATCTCCGAGCAAATATGTTGAAAATTTTAAAACTCCAACTTTAATTATAACCGGAGAAAAAGATTACAGAATATCCTATACCCAGAGTCTAAGATATTTTACCGCTCTTCAATTAAAAGATATCGATTCCCGTTTAATTATTTTTGATAATGATGGACATTGGCCGGATCATTTAAAATCTATGCCCTTATATTATAATGCACATTTAGAATGGTTCAACAAATATTTAGGTGGAAAGCCGGCTCCATATAATTCGAAAGACCTGGAAAGGAACCAAGTATTTAATTAATATTGAAATCGGATTTTTAAAACATATTAGCAAAACAATTGAAAAAAAATAAAACATATAAGCCTGATTGGACACCAAAAAATGCCGGGAAAGAGTTTGCTGTAAATGTTGTTAAAGGTGTGGAAAACGATTCAAATTCAAAACCTAATATTAAATCTAAAAAAATGGGTCAACCAAGTGTTGATGATTTTGTTAATGGGGTTCTTAATGGTGATAGAAACTTACTTGCTCGCTGTATAACATTAATTGAAAGTAATTCTACTAAACATCATGAAAAATCAGCAGCTGTTCTAGATAAACTTTTACCATTTGCAGGAAATTCCATTAGAGTTGGTATTTCGGGTGTACCAGGAGCTGGAAAAAGTACAACCATAGAAACTTTGGGAATATATTTAATTGAATTAGGTTATAAGGTCGCAGTTCTCACTGTTGATCCAAGTAGTTCTGTTTCAAAAGGCAGTATTCTAGGCGATAAAACAAGGATGGAGAATTTGTCCAGAGAAAAAAACTGTTTTATTAGGCCTTCACCTTCCGGAGGAAATTTAGGAGGTGTAACACGTAAAACCAGGGAAACGATAACTGCTTGTGAA